>Ga0209253_10000007_pt1 | contig 140183 bp, 129 predicted proteins | sample FrelakmetBRP12BR_FD_187145 | JGI IMG/M metagenome (GOLD analysis project Ga0209253, IMG submission 187145) | Freshwater lake sediment microbial communities from the University of Notre Dame, USA, for methane emissions studies - BRP12 BR (SPAdes)... | ecosystem: Environmental > Aquatic >...
CCCGCCGCGAGAACCCCGAAGCACCCGATTCGGGCTACTTCTCGACCATGTTCCTCGAGCGCGAGGAAGAGACTCCGCCGCTGGTGCCCTGGCTGGTGCGCGCGGGCCAGACGCAGGCCATGGCGCTGGAACATTCGCAGGGCGCGATACAGTTTGCGCGCGCATGGAACAGCGATCGGTATGCCGCCACGCTGGGCGAGAGCGAACTCAAGCGCCTGACCGAGTACCTGAGCTTTGTCAGAATCGCGGCTGACAAGGAAGTCATTGCGCAGGACGAGCAGGGTGACTACCTGTTGATCATCCTCGAAGGCACGATTGCCGTCGACCGTGTGCAGCCTTGGGGTGGACGGGCGCGCCTCGGCGAGGCGCGGGTCGGCGATCTGCTCGGCGAGATGTCCCTGCTCGACGCGGGAACGCGCTTCTCGTCGTGCCGCACGCTGACACCTTGCGTGTTGGCCGTGCTCGAGGCCAACACGCTCGACCGCATGATGAAGGATGACCCTCGGCTGGCCGCCGTGCTGCTGGCTGCACTGGCGCGACGGCTGTCATTGCGACTGCGACAGGCCAGCGCCCGCCTGAGTGCTTTGCTGACCAACGCCTGAGGCCGACGCCGGGAGACGATCAATGGAACGCGACCAAGCCTCGAAATTTGTCAACGATCTCTTGCGGTTGATGACCTCCCGCAATGGATCGGACCTGTTTCTGACCGCCGATTTTCCACCCGCGATCAAGGTCGACGGCCGGGTGACCAAGGTGTCGCCGCAGCCTCTCACGGGCCAGCACACCATGGCGCTGGCGCGCGCCGTGATGAACGACAAGCAGGCGGCGGAGTTCGAGAAGTCCAAGGAATGCAACTTCGCGATCTCGCCGCAAGGTATCGGGCGCTTCCGGTGCAATGCGTTCGTGCAGCAGGGTTATGTGGGACTCGTGTTTCGCTTGATCCCGCAGACGCTGCCGACGATCGATCAGCTGGGGCTGCCAAAGGTCCTGAAGGACATCACGATGACCAAGCGCGGCCTGGTCATCATGGTTGGCGCCACCGGCTCGGGCAAGAGCACTTCGCTGGCCGCGATGGTCGACTGGCGCAACGAACATTCGTTCGGCCACATCATCACGATCGAGGATCCGGTCGAGTTCGTTCATCCGCACAAGAACTGCATCCTCACCCAGCGCGAGGTCGGTATCGACACCGAGGGATGGGAGGCCGCGTTGAAGAATACGCTGCGCCAGGCACCCGACGTGATCCTCATGGGTGAAATCCGCGACCGCGAGACGATGGAGCACGCGGTGGCATTCGCTGAGACCGGCCACCTCTGCATGGCAACCCTGCACGCCAACAGTGCAAACCAGGCACTGGACCGGATCATCAACTTCTTCCCGGAGGAGCGGCGCCAGCAGCTCCTGATGGACTTGTCGTTGAATCTGAAGGGCATCGTTTCGCAACGCCTGCTGCCGCGCGAGGAGGGCAAGGGACGCATTGCAGCCGTCGAGATCATGCTGAACACGCCGCTGGTCTCGGACATGATCTTCAAGGGCGAGGTGGGCGAGCTGAAGGAGCTGATGAAGCGCTCGCGCGAACTCGGCATGCAGACCTTCGACCAGGCCCTGTTCGACCTCTACGAAGGCCGCCACGTGTCGTACGAGGACGCCTTGCGCAATGCTGATTCGGTGAACGACCTGCGCCTGCAGATCAAGCTCAACAGCCAGCGTGCGCGCAACCAGGATCTGTCGGCCGGCACCGAGCATCTCACGATCGTCTGACGCGGGCGGTTGGCGAATCGGCTGCTGGCCGATTCTGAGCGATCATTGCGCCTTCTCGCGGCCTCTTCGTAAGGCCGCCATCGTTTCCGGAGATGCCTCGCATGAGCAGCAAAGCATACGAGCTCACACTCGCACGCAAGGTCGCCTTCCTGGGTCTTGGCGTCATGGGCGCGCCGATGGCCGGCCATCTGGCACGAGCCGGGCATGCCGTCACGGTCTACAACCGCACCGCTAGCAAGGCGCGTGCGTGGGTCAACACCTACGGCGGCCAGGCGGCTTCGACGCCGCGACAGGCGGTGCTGGCTGCCGATTTCGTGTTCTGCTGCGTCGGCAACGACGACGATCTGCGGGCGGTGGCGCTGGGTGACGCGGGCGCGTTTGCCGGTATGGCCGAGGGCGCGATCTTCGTCGACCACACCACAGCTTCGGCCGCTGTCGCGCGCGAACTGCATGGCGTCGCGGCGCAGCGCGGCCAGCAGTTCGTCGACGCGCCGGTCTCGGGTGGTGAGGCCGGCGCCGTCAATGGCCTGCTGACGGTGATGTGCGGCGGCACGCCAGCGGCAATCGAGGCGATGCGGCCTGTGGCCCTGGCGTATTCGCGCGCAGTGACCCGCGTCGGCGACAGCGGCGCGGGCCAGCTGGCCAAGATGGTCAACCAAGTATGCGTTGCCGGGGTTGTTCAAGGCTTGGCCGAGGGTATCGCCTTCGGCCAAAGGGCGGGCTTGGACATGAAGCTGGTACTCGAGGTCATCGGCAAAGGGGCCGCGCAGAGTTGGCAGATGGACAACCGCGGCTCCACGATGGTCGACGACCGGTTCGACTTCGGCTTTGCCGTGGACTGGATGCGCAAAGACCTCGGCCTGGTGCTGGACGAGGCGCGCCGCAACGGCGCTCGCCTTCCGGTGACCGCCCTGGTGGATCAGTTCTACAGCGACATCCAGGCGATGGGCGGGGCTCGCTGGGACACCTCCAGCCTGGTGCGCAGGTTGCGCTGACCGGTCGCTTGGCGCGATGCGGGCAGCATGCGCAGGGCGTGCCCGCTCCACTCCATCTGCGCTACTTGTTCGCCATGTCGGCCAGTTCGGCTTCGGTGACGATATCGAATACGCGCACGACTTTCTGCACGCCGCTGATCGAACGCGCCAGATCGGAGGCGCGCTTTGCTTCGCGCTCGGTAACCCGCCCCATCAGGTAGACCACGGATCGTTCGGTCACCACCTTGAACGCGTTTGTCTGCAAATCGGCCGCGTCGACGTAAGTGGCCTTGACTTTGCTGGTCAGTACCGCGTCGTTGGATCGAGAACCCACTGAACTGACGGCCATCACTCCCAGTTCGTTGACCGTCGAACGCACGTTTTCGACGCGCTGGATCGCCTGCTCGATGGCCGTCCGATCGGCTTCGCTCACCGCCTCACCGGTGATCAGCACGGTCCGGTTGTAGCTGGTGACATTGACGTGTGCACGGTCGCCTGCGACCTGGCTTGCGCGGTCAGCGGCCTTGAATTCGATGGCCTGGTCGTCGACCTGCGCACCCGTGGTGCGCCGGTCGACCAGCACCATGGTGCCGCCGACCACCGCGGTCGCGAACAATGCTGCACAGCCCGAGACCAGGGTGGTCGATGCCACGAATGCGAGCAGCACCATGCGCACCCGACTTTGGATGGATACAGAGGTCGTCATGAGGAATCCTGTTCGCCCAACAGTTGAAGATCGATCGCGTCGCACAGGCAGTGCAACATCAAAAGATGAAGTTCGAGCACGCGCGCGCCGCGATCATGGGCCACCGGCAGGACGGCGTCGGTCTCACCGAGCGCGGCGCGCAGCGCCCCACCGCCGCGGCCCACCAGCGCAATCACGGCCATGTCGTTGGCATGGGCCGCCTGCGCAGCGGCCAGCATCTCGGGTTGCCCGCCTTCGGTGTCCAGCAGCATCAGCAGGTCGCCGGGCGACCCGAGCGTGCTGACCTGGCGTGCCATCGCGATCTCGAGCGCGTCCGAGGTCGCCAGCTGGCCCATGACGATCGCGTCGCCACCGAGCGCCAGCACGGCGAGCCCAGGCCGCTCGCGTTCGAAGCGACCCATCAGTCTCGCGGCGAACATCGACGCCAATGCGCTCGAAGGTCCCGCGCCTGCGACCAGCAGCTTGCCGCCGGCAGTCAGCGCGCCGACGATCGACTGCGCGGCGTCGGCAATCGGTTTGGCCAACGACTCGGCCGATTGGTACTTGAGATCAGCCGCATCGAAGAATTGCTGCTGAATACGCTGCTCGAGCATGGAGCGGCATGATATGTCAGCCCGCGCCGGTTTCAGGCGTCGAACGCACCTTGTATCCATTGCAGGCCGCCGGCGTCGATCGCCACCACGTCGAACCGGCATGGCGGTATCTCGCGATACCGCAACAGAAAGTGGTGGGCCGCGCGAACGATTCGCTGCTGCTTGAGTCGGGTCACGCTAGCCGATGCGCCGCCGTGCGCCGCGCTCGCGCGTGCGCGCACTTCGACGAATACCAGCGTTCCATCGTCTTCGCGCAGGATCAGATCCACTTCGCCGCCCCGGGCACGTGGGCCTGCGGCGAGCCGATAATTGCGACACACGAGGGCGAGCCCCTGACGCTGCAGATGCTCCAATGCAAGCGCCTCGGCCCGATCGCCCGTGACCTTGCTTGAGATCCCCCTGGTTGCCTTGAACATAGACGCCCTGCAGCTGAAACAGGCGGCGGCCGCCGCCGCTGGCGGTCAACAGTATCCGCCGTCGGCCTTGTACCTGGTGGCCACACCAATTGGCAACCTGGCAGACCTGAGCCTGCGCGCCATCCATGTGTTTGCAATCGTCGATGCGGTCGCTTGCGAGGACAGCCGTGTCACCGGATTCCTGTTGCGACACCTGAGCATCGAGAAGCCGCTGATCGCACTGCATGAACACAACGAGCACAGCGCCGCGCAGGAGATCGTGGCTCGACTGACGCGCGGCCAGCGCGTGGCCTATGCCAGCGACGCCGGCACGCCCGCCGTGTCAGACCCGGGCGCGCGCCTGGTCGCCGCCGTCGCGAGCGCCGGGTTTCGCGTGCTCCCGATTCCCGGTGCCAGCAGCGCGGTCGCCGCGATCAGCGTCTCCGGCGACGTCAACGCACAGGGGTTCAGGGTGTGCGGGTTCTTGCCCAGCAAGGGGAAGCTTCGCAACGATGCCATCCAGAGTGCATGCCTCGATCCCGCGGCGCAGGCCTGGTTCGAAGCGCCGCATCGAATCGATGCCCTTGCGGCCGAACTGGCCTTGCGGGCGCCAGAGCGCCACGTCACGATCTGTCGCGAGTTGACCAAGCAGTTCGAGACGGTGGCGACGATGACGGCGGGTCAGATCCCGGCCTGGCTGGCGGCCGATCCCCGCCGTTCGCGCGGCGAGTTCGTCGTGGTGCTGCACAGTCAAGCCGCGACCGCCACACCCGATAGCGTGACCGAGGCGGCCGTACACACCCTCGACATCCTGCTGCGTGAGCTTCCGGTCAAGCAGGCCGTCGCCCTGGCTGCACAGATCAGCGGCGCGCCGCGCAACGCCCTGTACGCCCACGCGCTGTCGCGGCGCGCTGCGCACGACGACGAATGAGCAGCAGGGCACGCGACCGGCCCGCTCACCCGTGGGTACTGCGACTCCTACAATGAGCCGATGATCTCACGCGAACCCACCATCGAACGGCTGGCGCTGGCCCGGCAGTTGCTGCTCGATCCGTTTGGCCTGGACGAAGCCAAACTCCGGATTGCTCTGGCAACCGTCGGCGAGCACCGCGTCGACGATTGCGACCTGTACTTCCAGATCACCCGTCATGAGGGCTGGAGCCTGGAAGAGGGCATCGTCAAGAGTGGCAGCTTCGGCATCGACCAGGGAGTAGGGGTGCGTGCCGTCGCCGGCGAAAGGACGGCATTCGCTTACTCCGACGACATCTCGCAGGACGCGCTGCTGGACGCTGCACGCACGGTGCGCAGCATTGCGGCCGCGGGACAAAGCCGTCGCGTCAAGGTTGGTAGTGCGCCGCAAATCGCCGCCAGCCATGCGCTGTATGCCTCGATCGATCCGATTGCCACGTTGGACAGCACGCAGAAAGTGGCCCTGCTCGAACGCATCGAGCGCATGGCCCGCACACGCGACCCGCGCATCGTGCAGGTGATGGCCGGCCTGGCAGCGGAATTCGACGTGGTGATGGTGGCGCGCGCCGACGGTACGCGCGCTGCCGATGTTCGGCCACTGGTTCGCGTATCGATCACCGTGATCGCCGAGTCCAACGGGCGCCGGGAACTCGGCAGCGGGGGCGGGGGCGGCCGCTTCGGCCTGAACTACTTTCAAGACGATGTGCTGGCCGGTTATGTGGACCATGCCGTGAACGCGGCACTGACCAATCTGGAGTCCCGTCCTGCGCCGGCGGGAGAGATGAGTGTCGTGCTCGGGCCCGGCTGGCCTGGCGTGCTGCTGCATGAAGCGGTCGGGCACGGCCTCGAGGGCGACTTCAATCGCAAGGGCTCGTCGACGTTCGCCGGCCGCATCGGCCAGCGCGTGGCGGCCAAAGGCGTGACGGTGCTCGACGACGGCACGCTGCCAGACCGCAGGGGATCGCTCAATGTCGACGACGAAGGGCATGCCACGCAGCGCAACGTGTTGATCGAAGACGGCATCCTCAAGGGCTACATCCAGGATTCGATGAATGCCCGCCTGATGAAGGTGAAGCCCACGGGCAACGGCCGACGCGAAAGCTATGCCCATGTGCCGATGCCGCGCATGACCAATACCTACATGCTCGGCGGCGACAAGACCAAGGAAGAGATCGTCGCCAGCCTGGCGCGCGGCCTGTATGCGACCAACTTCGGCGGCGGCCAGGTCGACATTACCAGCGGCAAGTTCGTGTTCTCTGCCAGCGAAGCGTTCTGGGTCGAGAACGGTCGCATCCTCTACCCCGTGAAGGGCGCCACGCTGATCGGCAACGGTCCCGATGCGCTGACGCGCGTCAGCATGATCGGCGACGACATGTCGCTGGACACCGGGATCGGCGTGTGCGGCAAGGACGGGCAGAGCGTACCGGTCGGGGTGGGGCAGCCCACGCTTCGCATCGACCGCCTGACCGTCGGCGGCACGGCATGACCGCGTGGCGGCGTGCTACAGTGACGACCATGCACCGTGTCAGTTTGTCTTTTGCATATTTCTGGACGTCGCCCGTAACCGGCGGCTGGCACGACTTGCGCAACTGACAGACGCAACGCAATCCAGACCAAACCGCCGGACCCCCGGCGGTTTTTTCTTGCCCATCCGAGACCGCCGACTTTGCCGACCGACAAGCCCGCAGGAGCACGCCCCATGGCCCCCCGACCATCCACTGGCACCCATATCGACAGCGCGCCGAGCTACAACCTGAGCGAACGCACCAGCCAGACTGACGACCAACGCATCCGAGACGTCACGCCGCTGCCGCCGCCGGAACACCTGATCCGCTTCTTTCCGATTGCCGGCACCCAGGTGGAGAAGCTGATCGGCCAGACGCGCGCCACGGTGCGCAAGATCATGCAGGGCGCAGACGACCGGCTGCTGGTGGTGATCGGACCCTGCTCGATACATGACCCCGCAGCCGCGCTCGACTATGCGCGGCGGCTGAAGGCCGAACGCACACGTCTATCCGACACGCTGGAGATCGTGATGCGCGTGTACTTCGAAAAGCCGCGCACCACGGTCGGATGGAAGGGGTTGATCAACGACCCTTACCTCGACGAGAGCTTTCGAATTCACGAGGGCCTGCGCATCGCACGGCAGCTGCTGCTCGAGATCAACAAGCTGGGCGTGCCCGCCGGCAGCGAGTTCCTCGACACGATCAGCCCGCAGTACATCGGCGACCTGATCAGCTGGGGCGCGATCGGCGCGCGCACGACCGAGAGCCAGGTACACCGCGAGCTGGCCTCCGGGCTGTCGGCGCCGATCGGGTTCAAGAATGGCACCGACGGCAACCTCAAGATCGCAGTCGACGCGATTCAGGCCGCGGCACGGCCGCACCATTTCCTCTCGGTGCACAAGAACGGCCAGGTGGCCATCGTCGAGACCCGGGGGAATACCGACTGCCACGTCATCCTGCGCGGCGGCAAGACACCGAACTACGACGCCGCCAGCATCGCAGCGGCCTGCAGGGACCTCGAAGCGGCCAAACTAGCGTGCCACTTGATGGTCGACTGCAGCCACGCGAACTCGAGCAAACAACACCAACGCCAGGTAGATGTCGCGCGTGCCATCGCCGACCAGGTCGCAGCGGGCGGCCGGTGCATCTTTGGCGTGATGGTGGAGAGCCATCTGAATGCCGGCGCGCAGAAGTTCAACCCCGGCAAGGACGACCCGGCGCAGCTCGAATATGGCAAGAGCATTACCGACGCCTGCATCGGGTGGGACGATTCGCTGGCCGCGATGCAAGCGCTCAGCGATGCGGTCAAGGCACGCCGCAGCACAAGGTAGCGCGTCTATCCTGCACCGGAGTCGCCTGCCAGGCGCTCGCTCTTCCAGTACACGTCATCGCCGCCCAAGCCGTCGAGGTTGGCGCGGTTGAGCACCCGCGCCAGCACGAACAGCAGGTCGGACAGGCGGTTCAGGAATTGCCGCGGCGCTGCGTTGACGCGTTCGTGCGCGGCCAACGCAATCAGCGAGCGCTCGGCACGGCGCGCCACCGTCCGGCTCACGTGCGCCAATGCCGCGCTGCGAGCGCCGGCAGGCAGGATGAACTCCTTCAGGCGCGGCAACGCGGCATTGTGGTGCGCCAGCGCCTCGTCCAGCCGCAGCACCACGTTGGCCTTCAGCAGTTCGTAGCCGGGAATCGAGAGCTCGCCGCCCAGATTGAACAACTCATGCTGGATGACGACCAGCAACTCGCGCACGTCGTCGGGCAATGGTTCGGCCAGCAGCACGCCCAGGCTCGAATTCAGCTCGTCGACGTCACCCATGGCCTGTATGCGAAGATGGTCTTTCGGCACCCGCGTGCCGTCGCCAAGGCCCGTGGTGCCGTCGTCGCCGGTGCGGGTGGCGATCTGGGTGAGGCGATTACTCATGCGCCGATGCTAGCGCTTCTTACAATGGGCGCTCGCTCGGCAAGGAGTTCCCCATGAACGCACCGCACGAACTGCTGACCCGCGTCGCCCTGCGCCCCGTGCCGGCTGCGATGCATACCGCCCTTCGCGAGCGGTTTGGCGATCGGTATTCCACGGCAGCTGTGGTGCGCGAACAGCACGGTCGCGATGAGTCTGTGTACGCGACGACACCGCCAGAAGCGGTTGTCTTCTGCGAAAGCACCGACGAGGTTTCCTTCGTCGTCGGCCTGGCCAACCAGCATGCCGTGCCGGTGATTCCCTTCGGTGTTGGTTCTTCGCTCGAAGGCCACCTGCTGGCAGTACAGGGTGGCGTCAGCATCGATCTGGCGCGCATGAACCGCGTCGTGCGCGTGAATGCCGAGGACTTGACGGTGACCGTGGAGGCCGGCGTCACGCGCGAACAGCTCAACCGCGAGATCCGCGACACCGGCCTGTTCTTTCCGATCGATCCTGGCGCCAACGCAACGATCGGCGGTATGGCGGCCACCCGCGCCAGCGGCACGAACGCGGTGCGCTACGGCACGATGCGCGAGAATGTGCTCGGCCTGACGGTTGTGACAGCCAGCGGCGAAGCGATCCGCACCGGTACCCGCGCCAAGAAGTCCAGCGCCGGCTACGACCTGACGCGGCTTTTCGTCGGCAGCGAAGGCACGCTGGGCGTGATGACCGAGATCACGTTGAAGCTCTATCCATTGCCTGAGGCAGTGAGCGCGGCGATCTGCCACTTCCCGAGCATCGATGCCGCGGTGCGCACGACGATCCAGGTCATCCAGCTGGGTGTGCCGATCGCGCGCTGCGAACTGCTCGATGCGAACGCGATCCGCGGCGTCAACAGGCATTCGCAGCTGTCGCTACACGAATCGCCGATGCTGCTGATGGAGTTCCACGGCAGCGATGCCGGGGTAAAGGAACAGGCCGAAGCCGTGCAGGCGATCGCACGCGACCACGGCGGCGCCGACTTCCAGTGGGCCACCACGCCCGAGGAGCGCACGAAGCTGTGGACCGCGCGCCACAGAGCCTACTTCGCAGCGCTGCAGACCCGCCCGGGCTGTCGCTGCCAGAGTACCGATACCTGCGTGCCGATCTCGCACCTGGCCGAGAGCATCAATGAGTCAATCGTCGAAGCCGAGGCCGCCGGTATTCCCTACTGGGTCGTCGGCCACGTGGGCGACGGCAACTTCCACCTGAGCTACCTGCTCGATCCGAACGACCCTGCCGAATGGGCAACCGTCGAGCGCCTGAATGTGCAGATGGTGCAGCGTGCGCTGCGCCTGGAAGGCACTTGTACCGGCGAACATGGCATCGGCCTGCACAAGATGGGCTACCTCGTCGACGAGGCCGGCGTTGGAGCGGTGAATCTGATGCGTCAGATCAAGCGTTCGTTCGACCCGAAGAACATCCTGAACCCAGGCAAGATCTTCGCGCTGGATTGACCCGCGGGGGTCATGCCGATTCCGGCGCCGCCACGGCCCACTGGGTGGTGATCTCGCCCTTGGCGTTTGCGCTTTCGAGTTGAACGCCAAACCCCCACAGACGCGAGACATGCCTGAGAACCTCCTGCGCACTCTCGTGCAGCGGACGGTCGTTGTGCTGGAAGTGCCGCAGTGTCAATGATCGGTCGCCGCGCAGGTTGACGTTCCACACCTGGATGTTCGGTTCGCGCGATCCCAGATCGTATTGGTGCGACAGCGCCTCGCGCACGCGCCGATAGCCAGCATCGTCGTGAATCGCACGGACCTCGAGCTCGTTCTCCTTCTCGTCGTCGACGATCGTGAACAGACGAAGCTCGCGCATCAGCTTCGGGCTCAGGTACTGGCCGATGAAGCTCTCATCCTTGTAATTGCGCATCGCATGGTCGAGCGTCGGAATCCAGTCCGACCCCGCGATGTCAGGAAACCAGGCCTTGTCTTCATCCATGGGGTGTTCGCACACGCGCTTCAGATCGGTGTACATCGCAAAACCCAGCGCATAGGGATTGATGCCGCTGTAGGCTGGATGTCCCACCGGCGGCTGGAAAATGACGTTGGTGTGCGACTTGAGCCACTCCATCATCACGCCATCGGTCAGATAGCCGTCGTCGTACATCTGGTTCAGCAGCCGGTGGTGCCAGAACGTGGCCCAACCTTCGTTCATCACCTGGCTTTGCCGCTGCGGATAGAAGTACTGGGCGACCTTGCGCACGATGCGCACGATCTCGCGCTGCCAGGGCTCGAGCAGCGGCGCATTCTTCTCGATGAAGTACAGCAGGTTTTCCTGCGGTTCGTCCGGGAAGCGGCGGCTTTCGGACGCCTCGCCCGCCTTTTCGGCACGCTTGGGCAAAGTGCGCCACAGGTCGTTGATCTGGCGCTGGGCGTAGGCCTCGCGTTCCTTGCGTTCGCGCAGTTCCTGCGCCAGGGACTTTCGGCTCGGCCGGCGATAGCGGTCGACGCCGTGGTTCGACAAGGCATGGCAGGAATCGAGGAACTCCTCGACCGCCTGCAAGCCATGGCGCTCTTCGCACTCGGCAACGTAGTTCTTCGCGTAGACGAGATAGTCGATGATCGACGACGCATCGGTCCACATACGGAACAGGTAGTTGCCCTTGAAGAAGCTGTTGTGCCCGTAGGCGGCATGCGCGATCACCAGCGCCTGCATCGCCATCGTGTTCTCCTCCATCAGATAGCTGATACAGGGGTTGGCGTTGATGACGATCTCGTAGGCCAGGCCCATGTGGCCGCGCCGGTAGTTCTTCTCGGTAGCAATGAATTCCTTGCCGTAGCTCCAGTGGCGGTAGTTCACCGGCATGCCCACCGATGCATAGGCATCCATCATCTGCTCGGCCGTGATGATCTCGAGCTGATTCGGGTAGGTATCGAGTCCGAAGCGGTGCGCCGTGCGCTTGATCACCTCGTGGTACTGCTCGATCAATTCGAACGACCAATCGCTGGGCCCGGGCAGCTTGTCGACATGCCCTCGCAACGCCAACGGGCCGCGCAGCGGTTTGTTCCGACTCATGCCGCCGCCGCGCCTTCTTTCTTGAAGAGGTCGCGAAACACCGGATAGATCTGCGCCGCGTCGGTCGCTTTGCGCATTGCAAAGTGACGCTGCGATTCAGTGAGTTGCGCGTACTCTTCCCAAAGATTCTGCTCCTCCTCCGCCACCTGCACGTAGGCGAAGTATCGACACAGAGGAAGCAGCTTCTCGGCAAGCAGCTCGCGGCAGCGACCCGAATCATGGTGCCAGTTGTCGCCGTCGCTGGCCTGCGCGCCGTAGATGTTCCACTCGCTCGGACTGTAGCGCGCGCGAATGATCTCCTCCATCAGCACCAGCGCGCTCGATACCACCGTGCCCCCGGTCTCGCGGGCGTGGAAGAAGTTCTCCTCGTCCACCTCCTGTGCCTGCGTGTGGTGTCGTATGAAGACGAGTTCGATCTTCTCGTAATGCCGCGTCAGGAATAGGTACAGCAGGATGAAGAATCGCTTGGCCAGATCCTTGCGGGCTTCGTCCATGGATCCGGACACGTCCATCAGGCAGAACATCACCGCCTTCGATGTCGGCACTGGCACCCTTATGCGGTTGCGGAACCGCAGGTCGATCGGGTCCAGATAGGGAATGCGGCCCAGGCGGCTGCGCAGGGCCTCAATCTGCTCTTCGACGTCCTTGATCTCCTGTTCGGCGATGGCGTCCCCTGGTTTGCGGTGGCGCTTCAGCAGCGCCAGCCGTTCCTCCAGATCGCGCAACTCGCGTCGCGAGCCGGACCCGATCGCGATGCGGCGACCGATCGCGCCGCGCATCGAGCGCAGGACATGCAGGTTGGTGGGCGTGCCGTCGGCAGTGAACCCGGCGCGCTGGCTCTTCCATTCCGGTGACTCGGCGAGTTGCGTGCGAATCAGGTGTGGCAGCGCCAAGTCCTCGAAGAAGACCTGCATGAACTCCTCGCGACTCAGGCTGAAGGTGAAATCGTCCTCGCCCTCACCGGAGTCGCTGGCCTGGCCCTTGCCGGCCCCGCCGCCCGCCCCACCCTTCGGTCGCTCGATGCGATCGCCCCGAACATAGTCCTTGTTGCCCGGATGGACGACCTCGCGCACGCCGCCCTGTCCATGGTGGAAGACGGGCTCGGACACGTCCTTCTTCGGAATACGAACCTCTTCGCCACGTTCAATGTCGCGAATGCCTCGTCCGTCGATCGCCCGCTTGACGGCGTCGCGAATTTGACCCTTGTAGCGCCGCAGGAATCTCTCTCGATTGCCGATCGACTTGTTCTTCCCGGCCAGGCGCCTGTCGATGATCTGCTGCAACATCGAATGTGATCCTTGGCGGTCGCCCCGATACCGTCAGCTGCTCTTTCGCACCCGCAGGTACCACTCGCAAAGCAGTCGGACTTGCTTGCCGGTGTAGCCCTTGGCGATCATGCGGTTGACGAAGTCCTCGTGTTTCTTGGCCTCGTCGGCACTGGCCTTGGCGTTGAAGCTGATGACTGGCAACAGTTCCTCGGTATTGGAGAACATCTTCTTCTCGATCACCGAGCGCAGCTTTTCATAGCTGGTCCATAGCGGGTTCTTGCCCTGGTTGCCGGCGCGCGCGCGCAGCACGAAGTTGACGATCTCGTTGCGGAAGTCCTTCGGGTTGGCGATTCCCGCGGGCTTCTCGATCTTCTCCAGTTCGGCATTCAGCGCGGAACGGTCGAATACCTCGCCGGTGTCCGTGTCGCGGAATTCCTGATCCTGGATCCAGTAGTCCGCGTAGGTGACGTAACGGTCGAAGATGTTCTGGCCATACTCGCTGTAGCTCTCGAGGTACGCCGTCTGGATTTCCTTGCCGATGAACTCGGCGTACCGCGGCGCGAGCTGCTCCTTGATGAAGCCGACGTACTTCTGTTCGAGCTCCTGTGGAAACTGCTCGCGCTCGATCTGCTGTTCCAGCACATACATCAAATGCACCGGGTTTGCCGCCACTTCCTGGCTGTCGAAGTTGAAGACCTTGGAGATGATCTTGTATGCGAATCGAGTCGATATGCCGCTCATGCCTTCGTCGACGCCGGCGTAGTCGCGGTACTCCTGGTAGCTCTTCGCGCGCGGGTCGGTGTCCTTCAGGTTCTCGCCGTCGTAGACCTGCATCTTGGAGAACAGTGACGAATTCTCGGGCTCCTTCAGCCGGGTCAGGATCGCGAACTGGCTCATCGTCTTGAGAGTTCCGGGCGCGCACTTGGCCTCGGCCAGCGACGAGTCGCGGATCAGCTTTTCGTAGATCTTGACTTCTTCGCTCACGCGCAGGCAGTAAGGCACCTTGACGATGTAGATGCGATCCAGGAAGGCTTCGTTGTTCTTGTTGTTGCGAAAGGTCTTCCATTCGCTCTCATTGCTGTGCGCCAGAACGATGCCGTCGAACGGTATGGCGCCAAACCCTTCGGTGCCCTTGAAGTTGCCCTCTTGCGTGGCGGTCAACAACGGATGCAGCACCTTGATCGGGGCCTTGAACATCTCGACAAACTCCAGCAGTCCCTGGTTGGCCAAGCACAGGCCGCCGGAGTAGCTGTACGCGTCCGGATCGTCTTGCGCGTAGGTCTCGAGTTTGCGGATGTCGACCTTGCCGACCAGGGAACTGATGTCCTGGTTGTTCTCGTCGCCCGGTTCCGTCTTGCTGACGGCGATCTGCTTGAGGATCGAGGGATGCCGCTTCACGACCTTGAACTTGCGGATGTCGCCACCGTATTCGTCGAGGCGCTTGACGGCCCAAGGAGACAGGATGCGGTTGAGGTAACGGGTCGGAATGCCGTACTCCTTTTCCAGGATCGGCCCGTCCTCCGCAGCATCGAAGAGCCCGAGCGGCGACTCGTTTACCGGTGAGCCCTTGATGGCGTAGAACGGCACGTGTTCCATCAATTGCTTCAACCGTTCGGCGATCGAACTCTTGCCGCCGCCCACCGGACCCAGCAGGTAGAGGATCTGCTTCCTTTCCTCGAGGCCCTGGGCAGCGTGCCGGAAGTACGACACGACCTGTTCGATCGAGTCTTCCATGCCGTAGAACTCGGCGAACGCCGGGTAGATCTTGATGACCTTGTTGGCAAAGATGCGTGACAGCCGCGGGTCGTTGCGCGTATCGACCATCTGCGGGTCGCCGATCGCCTTGAGCATGCGCTCGGCCGACGTTGCATACGCGAGCGGATTGCGCTTGCACTCGGCCAGGTAATCTTCGAGCGAGAGTTCTTCCTCGCGGGTGCGCTCGAAGCGGGCGGCGAAGTTGCTGATCACGTCCATGCGGACCTCCTTGATCGGACGGACGCGGCACAGCACGAAAGGTGCTACCCACGCCTGGGAAGTTCTGATGAAGTCCCGGCTGGACTGGCCCAGGCTTCATCAGAGCTTTCCGGTCTGCAGGTATCAGCTAGTTGTTCATCCATTGCCTCTTGTCGCCGCAGGATGCTTCATCCTGCGCTTGCTCAACCATCGAGAAAAGCCCTCAAACCAGTACTGTTCATGCAGTGGGCGATGGGCGATAGCTTACCCGTCTCGACGGACCTAACAGTCCAATACCTTAACGCATCCGCAGACCGGATCGCTGACCGACCATTCTGTGCGCCTTCACTATGCGCCGACTGGATTGCGCGTCCAGCGTGAATACGTCTGGCATTCGCGCGAGAAGCTCGGCCGCGTGATCTGCAACACATCGACAGTGGTGTCGGGTGTGCTTAGTTTGCGCATCCGCCGGCAGGCCGTCGTTGATTCCGCCGGACAACATCGCTCATCTTTCGGCGACTCCCAGTTTGTCGAGCACGCTGTTCAGCTCATCCAGCGACCGAAAGCGGATAGCGATCTCACCCTGTTCGCCGCGGCGCGTCTTGCGCAGCACGCGGATCTCCACCGGTGCCGTCAACCGGTCCGACAACTGCTCCTCCAGACGAAGCAAATCGCGCGATTTATGCGGCTTGCTCCGGCGCGCAGGGGCGTCAGGCGCGGCGCTCAACGCCTTGGCAACCTTCTTCTCGGCCTCGCGCACGGACAAGCGCTTCGCGACGATTTCCGTCGCACTCAGGATCTGCTGAGCGGCAGACAGTGGCAACAGAGCCCGCGCATGCCCCATCTCAATGTCGCCGGCCATCAGCAACCTTTGCACCGAGGCGCTCAGGTTGAGCAAACGCATCAGGTTGGTGGCGGCACTGCGCGATCGCCCTACCGCAGCCGCGGCCTGCTCATGCGTCATGCCGAATTCGGAAATCAGGCGCTGCAGACCCTGCGCTTCCTCGAGCGGATTGAGGTCTTCGCGCTGGATGTTCTCGACCAGCGCCATCACTGCGGCAGCCTCGTCGGGCACTTCGCGCACCAGGACGGGAATCTCCTCCAAGCCGGCCATGCTTGCGGCACGCATGCGCCGTTCGCCCGCGATCATTTCGTAGCGACCCGCGCCGAGCGGCCGAACGAGCACCGGCTGCATCAGCCCCTGGATCCTGATGCTGCGCGCCAACTCCGACAGCGAACCTTCGTCCATGCGCGTGCGCGGCTGATACCTGCCGGCCTGGATCTGGGACAGTTTCAATGTCGCTGGTGCATGCGCCTGCGCGGGCGCCTCATCGATGACCTTGGGCCCGAGCAGCGCCTCGAGTCCCATGCCCAGTCCCTTGGGTTTCTTTGTCGCCATGCGCTCGATTGTCAGCGATCGGCGGGCACCTCCAGCCATGCGACAGCGCATCGCCGGCGCGCGCACACCTAAGGGTCGCGCGCGTGACGGCGCAGCACCCGAACGCCGAACGGCGATATCCTTGCAACAACGTCATGGCCGCCGGCCGGGGATGCTGAGCATGGGATTCAAGATATTTGTCGATGGCCAGGAAGGCACCACGGGTCTTCGGATTCACGATTTGCTGGCTCGCCGCACCGACGTCGAGGTCTTGCGCATCGCCCCTGAACGTCGCAAAGACCAGACCGAGCGCGCGCGCCTGCTGAATTCCGCAGACGTCGCTTTTCTTTGCCTTCCCGATGCGGCGGCTCGCGAGGCTGTCGCATGGGTCACCAACGCCAAGACCTGTGTGATTGACGCCAGCACCGCGCACCGCACCGCGGAGGATTGGGTGTTCGGCATGCCCGAACTGGAACCAGGGCAACGCGAACGCCTGCAGACCACCAAGCGAATCACCAACCCGGGTTGTCATTCGACTGGCTTCGTCCTCCTTATTCGACCCTTGGTCGACGCGGGAGTTCTGGCGCGCGATGCGTTGCTCACGGCAAGCTCGATCACGGGTTATTCGGGTGGTGGGCGGAAGATGATCGAACAGTACGAGGCGGCAGCGCCCAACGCGGGGCTATCCTCACCTCGGCCCTATGGCTTGACCCTGGCGCACAAGCACATCCCTGAGATGAAGAGTCGTTCCGGATTGACCAAGCGGCCAATCTTCATGCCGGTCGTCTCCAATTTCTACAAGGGCTTGACAGTAAGTGTGCCCTTGCATCTTGAAGTGCTCAAGCCTGGCACCACCGCCGAAGACGTGCATTCGACCCTCAGGCGACGCTATGCCGAGGAGCGCTTCATTCGTGTGATGCCGTTCAACGATCCAGCGAACCTGGACGACGGCTATCTCGATGTCCAGGCCTGCAATGACACCAATCGCTGCGATCTGTTCGTGTTTGCCGGCGGCAGTCAGGCGATTCTGATCGCGCGCCTCGACAACCTGGGCAAAGGCGCCAGCGGCGCAGCTATCCAGTCGATGAATGTGCACCTGGGTCTCGACGAGGGTCTCGGCCTGTAGCGTCGCGCCAGGTCGGCTCTGGGCGGGCTGTCATCCGAGAACCGCCAGCCGTGCCCTCGGCGACGAGCTGGTCCTCAGGCGGCGCCCTCTTCGGCTGGGAGCGTCGGCGTTCGATAGTGGTACGCATACCCATCGGCGAAACCCAGGCGCCGATAGACCGCGCGCGCCGGACCATTGGTCGCGTCCACCTGCAGATAGGCAAGCCGAGCGCCGTGTTCGCGCGATCTGGCGAGAAGGTGCGTGCATAGCCGCCTAGACCAACCGCGCCCGCGTTCGGGCACGGCGGTGAATACGTCGTATATACCGACCATGTCGGCCTCGACCGCGATCTGACCGCAGGCCAGCACCGCGCCATCGTCGATTCGTTTCAGCAACCAGCCCTCAAACGGCACCGGCGACAGATCCAGGCGTTGCGCATGCGCCTGCTGCTGGGCGATCGGCGAGCCGCGCAGCTGCCCGACGGTCTGCGCGAAAGCTGCATTGCTCAGGCGTTGAAGGGACACGCCGTCCGGCCAGGGTTCGGGTTCGATCGCCGGCAGCGTGGGACAGACCATCACGCGGGTGTCATCGATCGCGTGCATGCCGTGCGCCGCCAATCGGCGGTCCAGGTCGGACGGATCCGAGAACGGGGTGATGCGAACGACCAGGGGCAGCTTCGCTTCGTCGAACACGGCACGGCACAGCGCCAGTTTCTGGTCCAAGCCCAGATGCCCACGGGCCAGCGCGTTGACGCACCGTGCCCGCTTGGCCTTGCCGGGCGAAAACCGAAGCATCCAGCCGTCGATCCAGCGCTGCTGCGGCGGCGCGCTGGCGTTCAGCCCTGCATCTTCGACACGCGAGAGCAGTGCCCGGGGCAGTGGTGGCGCGTCCATTACATCAGCTTGACCCGCGCGATCATCTCGCGGGCGAATTCCATATACGCCTGGGCACCCTTCGAGCCCGGGTCAAACACCACGCCTGGCTGTCCATAGCTGGGGGCCTCCGCCAGGCGGACATTGCGCGGAATGACCGCGTCGAACACCTTGTCGCCAAAGTGGCCCTTGAGCTGCTCGCTCACCTGCTGTTGCAGCGTGATGCGCGGGTCGTACATCACCCGCAGCAGGCCGATGATCTGCAGGTCCCGATTCAGGTTGGCATGCACCTGCCTGATCGTGTTCACCAGGTCGGTGAGGCCCTCCAGCGCAAAGTACTCGCACTGCATCGGAACGATCACGCCGTTGGCGCTGCACAGCCCATTCAGCGTCAGCAGGCTCAGGCTGGGCGGGCAATCGATGATCACCATGTCGTACTCAAGCGCTACGGACGTCAGCGCGCGACGCAGGCGCTGGTCGCGATGCTCGAGTCCGACCAATTCGATCTCGGCGCCCGCCAATTCGCGATTGGCACCCAGGACGTCGTAGCCGCCGATCTCCGAGTGGCGCCGCGCCTCGGCAACGGTGGCGGAATCAAGCAACACGTCATAGACAGAGAGCGTCAGGGCGCGTTTGTCGACCCCGGAACCCATCGTCGCATTGCCCTGAGGATCCAGGTCCACCAGCAGCACTCGCTGGCCCAGCTTCGCCAAACCGGCCGCCAGATTGACCGTGGTGGTCGTCTTGCCGACTCCCCCCTTCTGGTTCGCGATGCAGAATGCCTTGGCCATGGGATGCAGTATCGCCGCTTGCGTTTGTGTCGACGGGCCGTCAGCGCTCGCGAACCCACACCAGGCAGCGTTCGGCAGCGAGCCCTGGTACCTGCAGGCGTTCCACGTGGAACACGTCCAAGCCAGAGCCGAGCGCCGCGATCTCATCCTTCGGCAGCGCGCCCTTCATCGCCAGCCAAACACCGCCGACGGCGAGTCGGCCACGGGTCAGGGCGATGAAATCACCCAACGAGGCGAAGGCGCGCGAGGCCACGACGTCGAAGCCGGTCATCGTCGGTGCGCTCTCGATGCGCCCGTGCACAGGCAACAGGTTCTGCAATCCGAGTTCGCCAACCGTCTGGCGTACGAAGGCGACCTTCTTTTCGACCGCATCGATCGCGGTCACAAGCCACTCCGGTTCGGCGACGGCCCAGACCACACCCGGCAAACCTGCTCCGCTGCCGACATCGAGTATTCGCAGCGCACGCCCTGCGGCATAACGTCGCAACGGACCCACCACCGCCAAACTGTCCAGCAGATGCCGGGTCAGCATCAGATCGGGATCACGAATGGCGCTGAGGTTGTGGACCTTGTTCCAGCGCTCGAGCAGTGTCACGTATGCGAGCAACCGATCCAGCTGCACGTCGGAGAGCGGCACGCCCAGCGCGTCAGCGCCAGACTGCAGACGGCCGCATCGCTCGGCCCCATTCCCCGGCACCCGGATCGCCATGCGCCTTCAGGCCGCGATCGGCGCTTCGCCGTTACCGGACGACTCGAAACCCCGAAATCGGCCTCTTCGCAGGTGGATCAGCAACAGCGAGATCGCCGCCGGCGTCACCCCGGAGATCCGCGACGCCTGGCCCAGCGTCGCGGGCCGCAGCTGGGTCAGTTTCTGGCGCACCTCGAAGCTGAGCGCCGTGACCCTGGCATAGTCAAGTTCGCTCGGCAGCGGCAGACCCTCGAGGGACACGGCGCGTTCGACTTCTTCCACCTGCTTGTCGATATAGCCCGCGTACTTGGTCGAAATCTCCAGTTGCGCGATCACAGCGTCCGCCAATTCGACGCCCCATTGCGCCCGCAATGTTTCACGTGAAACCGCCGCTTCCGGCTTGGCGAAACGCGCCGCCTCGGCCACGTCGTCGAATCGCAGGCCCGGCCGCTTCAACAGCTCGGCCAGGCTGTATTCGTGTTCGATCGGCTTGCCCAGCAAACGCTGGGCGTCGGCGTCCGGCAGGATGCCCGGGTGAATCCAGGTGGATTTCAGGCGCTGCGATTCCTGCTCCAGGGCGTCGCGCTTTCGGTTGAACGCATCCCAGTGCGAATCGTCGACCAATCCGATGCCACGCCCCAATTCGGTCAGCCTCAGGTCGGCGTTGTCCTCGCGCAACTGCAGACGATATTCGGCGCGGCTCGTGAACATGCGATACGGCTCGGTCACGCCCTTGGTCACGAGATCGTCCACCAAGACGCCCAAATAGGCCTGGTCGCGCCGCAAGGCCAGCGCGTCTCGCCCCAACACCGAAAGCGCAGCGTTCGCCCCGGCATACAGCCCTTGCGCCGCAGCCTCCTCGTAGCCGGTGGTCCCGTTGATCTGCCCGGCAAAGTACAGGCCGGCGATGGCCCGAGTTTCGAACGCAGGCGTCAAGCCGCGCGGGTCGAAATAGTCGTATTCGATCGCATAGCCCGGGCGCAGGATATGCGCCCGTTCGAGCCCCACCATCGTGTGCAGCGCTGCTAATTGCACGTCGAACGGCAACGACGTGGACACGCCATTCGGGTAGATCTCGTGCGTGGCCAGACCTTCGGGCTCCAGGAACACCTGGTGCGACGACTTGTCCGCAAAACGGTTGACTTTGTCCTCGATGCTCGGGCAATAGCGCGGGCCCACGCCTTCGATGACACCGGTAAACATCGGGCTGCGGTCGAACGCGGCGCGAATGATTTCGTGCGTGCGCTCGTTGGTGTGCGTGATCCAGCACGACACCTGCAACGGATGTTGCTCGGCCCGGCCCACGAAACTGAAGACAGGAACGGGGTTGGAATCGCCACGCTGTTCGAGCAACCGGTCGAAATTGATCGTTCTGCCGTCGATTCGTGGCGGCGTGCCGGTCTTGAGCCTGCCCTGGGCCAACTTCAACTCCTTCAATCGCGCCGACAGCCGTTGTGCCGGTGGATCGCCAGCCCTCCCGCCGGCGAAGTTCTCCAGTCCAACATGGATTCGTCCATCGAGAAACGTGCCGACCGTTAGAACAACTGCTTTTCCAAGAAAGCGTGCGCCCACTTGCGTGACAACGCCTTCCACCTGATCCCCAGCGAGAATCAAGTCATCGACGGCCTGCTGGAACAAGAACAGATTGGGCTGGTTCTCGAGCCGCCGACGGATTGCCGCCTTGTACAGGATGCGATCGGCCTGGGCGCGGGTTGCTCGGACGGCTGGTCCTTTCGACCCGTTGAGAATCCGAAACTGAATCCCCGACTCGTCGGTGGCCAGCGCCATGGCCCCGCCGAGCGCATCGATCTCTTTGACGAGGTGGCCCTTGCCGATTCCGCCGATCGACGGATTGCAGCTCATCTGACCCAGCGTCTCGATGTTGTGCGTCAACAGCAAGGTCTGGCATCCCATTCGGGCAGCCGCCAGCGCCGCCTCGGTACCCGCGTGGCCGCCCCCGACAACGATGACATCAAACAGCTTGGGATACAGCATCTGGGCGCCCCGGCCCCGACTTGGGACAAGGGTGCATTGTAGGAAGCCCCCACTCCCGGGCGGATCTGTTCCATGGGCAGCATGCGCAACTCCACCGCCACTGCTGCGCGGAAGCGGCCGACACCGCGCCCCATCGACTGACCGGAGTCAAGATCGCTGCGGCGCTGCGGCCGTCCGAACCCTGTTGGCCTTCCGCTGCCAGCCGAATCCCCGCATCAGCGCAGGCGCGCTGGTGTACCAGCGCGCCGGGTGGACGAGTCGACGCGAGCCGATGCGGGCTCAATGCGGCTTGGTCGCCCAGCCGTAAGTGCCGCCCACTGTGCGCAGATCATGCGTCACCCCGCCCGCATCGAGGGCGACCACGCGATCGGCGCTGGCGATGGTTTCGGGCCGATGAGCCACGATCACCCGCGTCAGCTGCAGTTGCCGAACCGCGTGGTTGACCAAGCGTTCGCGCTCGACATCGAGGGCACTCGTCGCCTCGTCGAGAAACAGGATTGCGGGCCGCTTGTACAGCGCTCGCGCCAGAAGCACTCGCTGCTTCTGGCCGCCGGACAGCGTCGTGCCCATGTCACCAATCAACGTGTAGTACCCCATCGGCAGCGCAGCAACTTCGTCGTGCACCGCCGCGCGTCTGGCGCACTCGGCGATCCAGGCCATGTCCGGGCGCGGGTCGAAGAAGCAGATGTTGTCGGCGATCGAACCCGCGAACAGCGGCTCGTCCTGCATCACCGTGCCCACCAACGTGCGCCAGGCCCGGGTTCCAAGGTGCGACAGCGGGCGCCCGCCCACGTGCACTTCACCTTGCTGGGGCTGGAGGATTCCAAGCATCAGCTTGATCAGCGTCGTCTTGCCGCAGCCCGACGGGCCCACGATGGCCACCGAATCGCCGGGGTCGATAGTCATACTGATGCGCCGCAGTACCTCGGGCTCATTGTTCGAGTAGCGAAAACTAACCTCGCGCAGCTCGATGCGCGGCGGCTTGTCGGCCGCCACTCCGACCGCGGGTGCGGGCAGCCCCGTCACCTCGGGCCCGGCCAGCACGATGTCCGCCAGGCGTTCGCCCTGCACTTTCAACATCTTCAGTTCGGCCCACTTGTCGATCAGCCCCGCCACGCGTTGCGAGAACTGCTCCTTGTAGGCCACGAACGCGAACAGCATGCCGACCGACAGGTGATGGTCCAGCACCAGCAGTGCCCCGACCCAGATCACTGCCACGCGCTCCAGGCCAAACAAGCCGCGATTGGCCACCGACAGCATCAGCTCGAGCCGACGCACCACGATGTCGGCATTCATGGCATCGACGACAAGATTCATGAACCGCGACTGGCGATCGGATTCCGCACCGAACAGCTTGATCGCCATCACGCCGCGCAGGGACTCCAGAAAGTGGCTGGTCTTCTTCGCATCATGGATCAGCGCCTCCTCGGTAGCCCTGCGCATCCGAGCAAAGAAGGCCCATCGCAACAGCGCATAGGCGCCGACCGCCGTCAGCACGATGGCGCTCAGCAGCGTGCTGTACAACGCCATCATCGCCAGCGTCGCCACGACGAGAAGCCCGTCGAGCACGATCTCGAGGAAACTGGTGGTCAAGGTCTTCTGGATCTGCTGGACCGCGAAGAAACGCGACCAGATGTCGCCCATGTGGCGCTTCTCGAACCAGCCGAGCGGCAGGCGGAGCAAGTGCGCGAACACGTTGCCCAGCCATTGGAGATTGAGCGTCGCCGACAGATGCAGGACGGCCCACGATCGAAACGCCGCGGTCGCCACCTGAATGCTCACCAAGATTGCGAAGCCGATTCCGAGCGTGACCAGCAGGTCGCGGTCGGCGCTGACCAGCACATCGTCAACCACCCATTGCATGAAGAACGGGCTCAGCAGAACGAAGAACTCCAGCACCAACGCCAACAGCAGAATCTGCGCCAACGATCTCTTCAGCCCCGACACCCGGCCCAGCAGCTGTCTGACCGTGACCTGCCGCCGCTCGTGCCGCGGCTCGAATCCGGCTGCGGGCGTCAGCTCCAGGGCGGCGCCGGTGAAGTGCCGCGACAACTCATCCATCTTGACCCAGCGCGCGCCATGTGCCGGATCGTGAATGAGGGCTTGCCCGGCACGAACGCGTACCAGAACGACAAAGTGATTGAAATCCCAGTGCAGGACCGCGGGCAACGGCAACTGATCGAGTTGCTCCGGCTCGGCGCGCACGGCGCGCGACTGCAGCTGCAGCTCGCCTGCCGTCGCCGCCAGATCAGCCAGAGTCGCGCCTTTCAACGACATCGAGTAGCGCTGCCGCAGCGACGGCATGTCGATGTCCAGACCGTGCGACGCCGCCACCATTGCCAGGCAAGCCAGACCGCACTCGGCGGCCTCGTTCTGCAGGATCACGGGCGTGCCCGCCGCACCGAAACCCAGCCTCAGCGCACGCGCGAAGCCCATGTCAAACCCGGCCGGCCAGCCCCAGGACGGGTGCAAACAGCCATTCGACCAAACGGCGGCGCTCCAGCAAGACATCGGCCTCGAGCTGCATGCCCGCCGCCAGGGGTTCATCCTTGCCGTACGCCACCACGTGCTGACGGTCGAGCGCCACCGTGATCCGATACAAGGGCTCGCCCGGTCTGGCAGCCAAGGGCAGTGCCGCCAGCTCGCCCGACTGCAGCGGCGTGTGCGACACCTGCTGTACCCGTCCCAACTGGGGCCCGAACTTCTGATACGGATAGGCGGCCACCCGCAGCTGAACCCGCTGATCCGCACGCAGGAACCCCACCGCGCTGGACGGTGCGTACAGATGTGCCTGCAGCGGCGTATTGGCTGGTATCAGGCTGGCCAGCGCGGTGTCCGGCAGCACGGACTGACCAGGTTCGGCCGAAACCATGCCGACAATGCCGTCCTGCGGCGCCCGCATGATCAATTCGCGCCGCGCATCGCTTTCTGCCGCCTCCTGCGAAAGCGCAACCACCTCGCGCTGCAACTCACCCGAGCGGGCACGGGCTTGCAGCGGCAACTCCCGACGCTGTCCCTCGACGCCAGTCATCTCGCGCGCCAGCGTGCTGCGCTGCCGATCCAACGCCTTGATCTGGGCCTGAATACCGAGCACCTCCTCGCCCTTGGTTTGGAGTTGCGCCGCCGACACGAAGTTGTCAGAACGCAACGTCTCCAATCGCGCCATCGCCTGTTGCGCCAGAGCCAAGCGCTGCTGCTGCAGAGCCGATTCGCCATCGACCTGTGCGAGTTCGCGCGTCAGCGAGTCCAAGCGTCGCTGCAATGAGAGATCCTGTGCCTGAAGCAGCGATTGATGCGCCTTCAGGCTCTCGGCCAGACTCTGCTGCCGGGTTTCCAGCGTGCGCCGAACGCGCTGCTGTGCGCTGCCGTCGCGCGTCTGGCGATCGAGCGACAGCACGAACATCACGTCGCCCGCACGAACGCTCTGGCCCTCGACCACCTTGCGCTCCTGGACCATCGCGAATTGCGGCGACACCAGGCGAATCCAGCCGTGCTCCGGCACCAGAACACCGGGTACATGGGCCTTTCGCGTGTAGCCGCCAAGCACCAGCCAGGAGCCCGCGGCGCATGCGCTGAGCAGCATCAGGATCACCAGCGCCGAGAGCGTGACCGGACGCGTCAGGCGTACCTCGCCCAACCATTGCTGGCGGCGGCCCTCGATCGCTTCAGGTCGGAACAATGGCGTCATTGCAAAGGCCGCTCAGAAACAAGAAAACGGCCCGGTCAAACCGGGCCGCCGACACGCCAGCCGGAGGGGGGAAGCGCCGGCGCGCCGCAAAACCTGTGGCCTGATTACCAACCACCTCTCGGCGAGCTTGAATCACCCGTGCCGCCAGCGATCTGCCGCAACTGGCGTTCGTCCAACGGCGTGGGCGCCTTCTTCGGCTCTTTGACATCGGCGCGCTGCTTGGCACCGAAGATGGACTTCAGGAATGAGGGCTTGCGTATCCGCTGCATGGAGATCTCCGTTCTTGCCGCAGCGCCGCGAATTCGGCGCATGGCGGAGATTTCAGCAGCGCGCGTGCCGACTGGGAACCTGTCAACTCTGACAGCTAGACAGCACGAAAGAACTCAGACCAGACTCGACAGATATGCGTCAGCGAATCAATCCCAAGCGCAACGCCTTCAGTACCGCCTGGTGCTTGTTGATGCAGCCGAGCTTTCGGGTGGCGTTGTTCAGATGAAGAACCGCCGTGCGTTCGGCGATCCCGAGAATGGCACCCAGCTCCCACGCCGTCTTGCCGTCCATGGTCCAGCGCAGCGCCTCCAATTCGCGCGGCGTCAGGGCTGGCGCATCGGCCACTGGAACCTGCGGTATCAGCAAACGCATCGCGACGTCCAGCGCATGCACGGCGAACAGCTGGAGGTCGGCCACCAGCCGCGTCAATTCACCCCTGTCCGAGGGCAAGGCTCGATCGCGGTCAACCCCCAACTGGAAATGACGCCCCTGCGGAAGATGCAAGGCCATCGCGATGCCCGTGTGGTAGCCAAAACGTGCCTGTTCCTCCCACAGCTCGCCGAGACCCTGCGAGGTGTACGTGCCCTGGTCCCAGATGATCGGAAGGCTCTGGCGCTTGCAGTGCTGCATGACCGGATCGCGCCGCATCGCCTGCGCGTCGTGAAACGCGTCGAAATAGGCCTCGGGCGTGTTGTCCACCGTGACGAACTCGCTGCGCCCGATGCCGTGGTCCATGACGGCCATCGCCGTGACGGTTTCGAACCCGAGTTGATTCGCGAAACGAACGACTTCGCCGCGGAACTGGTCGCGGTCCTTCGCTTGAAGCACTGATGCGTAACCTTCTTGCAGCATGTGATCAATTCAACGGTCGAACGCCCGGCGCGCGCAGATCTGTCGGGGTAAACAGATGGCCATCTGCAGCGTCATGCCGAACACTTGGCGGCAGATCGAACTGCGAAGCAGACCCATGATGCAACCGACATCACGCGCATGTCCCCCCTGGACTCTCCACGCCTGGCCGCCTTTATTGTGGCAGGTTGATACCCTGCGGCCACTGCACTTGCGCCATTTGGGCACGCGCGTCACGCATGCCGGTGACCAGGTCAGCCGCACGGCCGGACAAACGCTGTGGGCCGCACAGGCCGATGACCGCCAGGCCGGCATGGCCTGGGATTGGGTTCAGCTCGCGTGCGGTGTCGTCGCCATGGCCGACCCACTGTCCGTCATCACCAACATGCGCCTGCTCAGCCCGCACGGCGACCTGTTGCCTGCGCTGGAGTCGCTGCGCCGCCTCAACGAACTCGTGCATGCACTGCCCTGGCAGGACGAAGTCGAGCGCGCGCTGTACGTCGCCGAAGCCACCGCCTGAGGCTCGCCGCGGTCGGCGCCCCCGCTGCGCTCAGCGCAGCGCCGCGACCCTCAATTGCCGCGCCACATAGGCCACGCACAGCACCGTTGCCACGCCGGCTATGCCCAGCGGGATCAACAGATCCGGCGCGCCGAACGGTTCGCCCTTGAGCACGCGCGCCATAAGCGTGACCTGGGCCAGCGACGGCACCCACAGGTGCCAAGCCTGCTCGCCTTCCTGGTTGAACACCGTGATCAGCGGCAACATCGAGACGGCCAGGATCACCACCGTGTTGTTGGCCTGGGCCTCCTTGAAGCTCTTGCAGCGTATCGCGATCGCCATCATCAGTGCCGACAACATGGCCGCCAGCGGCAGCAACAACGCCAGGAAGAGCGCTGCCTCGCGCAGCCCGAACTGAAACATCGCCGCCAGGGTCTCGCTGCGCAGCAACCATTGCGCCGGCAGAAAGCTGAAGCAGCTCAATACGGCGATCAACATGCCGACGCAGGCCACCGCGCCCCATTTGCCGAGCACCAGGGCATGGCGCGATGCTGGCGTCATCAGCAATGGCTCCAGCGAGCCGCGCTCGCGCTCACCGGCGGTCGTGTCCAGCGCTGCGTTGAGCGCACCGTACAAGACTGCCATCAGCACGAAGAACGGCAGCATGCCGGTCAGCTGCGCGGCCCGGGACCGCGGGTCGGCCAGGTCGCGCTCCTCGACCTGCAGCGACTCCAGCAGCGCCGGCGCCACGCCGCGATGCGCCAGCCGCAACATGGCGATTTCGCTGTTGAACCCCTGCAACACCCGCGCAACGCGCCGCAGACCGCCGGCCGCGCGCGTGTTCGCGCTCGAGCTCACCAGCTCGACCAGCGGACGCTCGCCCAGCGCCAGTTCGGACTCGAACCCGGGCATGACCACCAGTACAGGATCACCCAGCTTGCGATCGGCCAGCTGGCGCTCGTAATCGGCCGGCGCCGCCAAGACTCTGAACGTCTGGCGCTCGAGAAAGTTGCGCAGTGTCGGGGCATGCTCGAGTCCGGCCACCAGCAGGTCACGCGACTCGGCGCGCGCCTCGATGCCGGCCACCAACGCCGACAGCGCAATCAGGACGATCGGGCCGATCGCGACGGACGACAGCACCACCATCAGCAAAGTCCGCCGGTCGCGCAACGCGTCGCGCAACTCCTTGCGAAAGACGATCCAGGCGCGGTTCATCGCTCGGTCACGGCGTCGAGGTCTTGGCCGAACGCGAGTTGCACGAAGCATTCTTCGAAGTCACTGTGCCCGGTGCGGCGCTGGAGTTCAGCGACGCTGCCTTCGGCGACAGTGCGGCCTTTGGAGACTACGACCACCCGGTCGCACAGCCGTTCGGCCTCCTGCATGATGTGCGTCGAGAACACGATGCACTTGCCGTGCTCGTCGCGCAACGCGCGCAATGCGTCGCGCAGGCCTCGCGTGGCCAGCACATCCAGACCATTGGTCGGTTCGTCGAGGATGATGTTCGGTGGGTCGTGCACCAGCGCGCGGGCCAGCGCGGTCTTCATGCGCTCGCCCTGGCTGAAGCCCTCGGTGCGCCGGTCGAGCAGCGCCGACATGTCCAGCATCTGTGCCAGCACCCGCGCGCGCTCGACCGCGGCTCTCTCGTCCATGCCATGCAGGAGGCCGTAGTAGACGATGTTCTCGCGCGCCGTCAGCCGCGGGTACAGCCCACGCGCATCGGACAGCACCCCCATGCGTGCCAGCGCCGCCTGGGGCTGTGCGCTGACATCGATATCGTCGACCCGGATCCGCCCCGCGTCGGGGCTCACCAGCGCCGCCACCATGCGCAGCGTCGTCGTCTTGCCCGCGCCGTTCGGACCCAGCAGCCCGGTGATCCGCGCGTCGGCCGCACGAAGGCTGACGTCGCGCACCGCATCGACCACGCGCGCCTTGCGTCCGCTGCCCTGTTGAAAGCGCTTCGCGAGCCGGTGGACTTCGATCACTTCGCGCCCCCGGAGTCGGCCGCACGCACAGTCACCGGCGCAAACGCCGGTGGTCGCGGGATGGTCTTGGCGCAATCCGCGTCGACCGCCAAAGCCTTGCTATCGCTGGTGGCGCCGACGAATCGGTAGACGGCCTCGCGCACGCAGGGAAGGTTCATCAAACCGTGGCCGGCGTTGGTCACCACCGCATGCCGCGCCTTCGTTCCCAGCGCTCGCGCCACGCGTTCGCCGTGGCGCGGCGGCGTGGCGGGGTCGGCTCCGCCCGACAACACCAGCGTTGCCGCCGGCGCGGCTGGGATCGAATAGAACGCGTCGCTGACAGCTCCACGCGGCCAATCGGCACAGACCTGCTCGTACAGGCGCCCGAACGAAGTGCCGAAATCCGCACCCGGCGTGTCCTTGCTCTGCGCCAGTCGCGCAACATCCTCGGCGCACACCACCGAGAAATGCATCCCGGTGTACATGCCACTTTCGGCGCTGCTCAACGCCACCGACAGGCCGATGAGCGGCGCGAAACGTCCCTGAGCGGCATCGGCAATGCCCTGTGGCAACGCGGCCGCCAATGCCGGCGCGTACAGCGGCCCGCGCACCAGTCCGACCAACGCGTCGCGCGTGAGTCGCAGGCGCTCCTCCTGGCCGGTGTACGGATGTGTCACCACCAGATCGCGCGGCATCGTGCTCAAAAGCGCCTGCCAGCGCTGCGCGAGCTGCGGATACCGTGAATTGCAGTCGCGGTCCTCGACGCACCAATTCAGCAAGCCGTCGAGCGCCGCCTGATTGTCGGTAGAAGACGACGCCGGCAACACCATGTCCGCAGGCGCCACGCCATCGAGGACGACACGTCGAACCCGATTTGGAAATTGACGCATGTATTCGAGCGCGGCCCGCGTGCCGTACGACGCACCGATCAGGTTGATCTGCTCCGCGCCCAGCGCCAGCCGAACGGCCTCGGCATCGGCCATCGCGATCGTCGTCGTGTACTGGCGCAGGTCGCCGTGCGGCAGTCGGCTCAAGCGTGACCGGCAGTCCGCCAGCCGCTGCCGCTGCGCGGCGTCGTCCAGCAACTCGGCCAGGGGGCGAAACGCCTCGCCCTTTTCATCGCATTTCAAGGGCGCGCTGCGGCCGGTGCCGCGCTGATCGATGAACACCAGGTCGCGCCGATTCGAAAACCGCGACAGCTGCGCCGACAGCGGCCCTGCCAGCTCGATCGCGCTCTGCCCAGGCCCGCCGGCAAACAGGAACACCGGGTCGGGCAACTGATTGCGCGCCAGGGCCGGCAACACGGCGAAATGCACGTCGATCTTCGTGCCATCGGGTCGGCTCGGATCGAGTGCGCGCCGCACGCTGCCGCACAGCGCCTCATGAGCAACACCCTTCAGCCGGCAGGGTTCGAGACCCGCAGCCGCAGCTTGCAACGGCGGACTCAGCAGACCCACGGCCACGACAAGTGCAGACGCCAGGTGACGCTTGATCACGGGCGCGCACCGCGGCGATCGACGGTACCGGCAGGTCGCCGGTTCCAGGTCAATGGCCAGCAGACATGGCCGGCAGCGCGGTCGATCACGCCAGCAGCGACTTCAGTTCGCCGCTCGCGATCAGCTGGTCCAGGTCCTGCGCACCACCGATCAGGACGCCCTTGACGAACACCATCGGAAACGTCGGCCAGCCGGTCCACATCTTCAGCGCGTTGCGGCGCCGCCATTCGCTCCAGTAGCTGCCGTACTCGAGGTAGTGGTAGGCGACTCCCGCGGCGTCCAATGCCTTGCGTGCTCGGCGCGGAAACGGGTTCTGCTTCATGCCGACCACCACCACGGGGTGTGCCGCCGTCGCCGCCAGCACCTCCTGCACGATGGTTTCGTTGTGATGGGCCACGCGCTCGCGGACGGCGGGGTGGATCTTTGCTTCTTCGAGAATCGGTCGCGACATCGGTCACCTCCAGCCCGCAGCCTACTCGATCGGACATCCGCACTGCCGGGCCGTCGCTAAACTGCCGTTGAACGGGTGCGCGATGAAACGACGACTTTGCCTGCTGCTCTCCTTGCTGCCCTGGTGGCGCGCTGCCGCGGCCGCGCCGCCCGCGCTTGCGCCGGCCTTGGCGCGTGCGCAGGCGCTGCGCGAGGAGGCCGTACGCGCTGGCGACCAGGCCTACGGCGCCGTGGTCTGGAGGGACGGCGTGATCGTCGGCGAAGCGCCCAGCCGTGTTGTCACCAGGAAGGACTGGACCGCCCATGCCGAGCGCGAGGCGCTGCGCGACGCGCAGCGGCGGCTCGGCCGCGACGACCTGAGCGGTTGCCTTCTGGTGTCGAGTTCGCGTCCCTGCGCGATGTGCGAAGACTCTGCCGCCCGCGTGGGCATCGCGCGCATGTTCTACGGCGAAGGTGTCGATGCCGGCCCCCCGCAGGCGCGTTGACCCTTGCTGGGACCATTGCCCCGCACCGAGCGGAATTTTGAGTTCGCGCCTATGCTCGCAGCCCTGACAACCCCGACCTGGACTTTCCATGAAGCTCTACTACAGCCCCGGTGCCTGTTCGCTCAGCCCGCATATCACCCTGCGCGAAGCGGGCCTCCCTTTCGATCTGGTGCTCGCCAGCACCAAGACCCACAAGCTCGCCGACGGCACCGACTACTACACGATCAACCCCAAGGGCTATGTGCCGCTGCTGGAGCTCGACGACGGGCAACGCCTGTCGGAAGGGCCGGCGATCGTGCAGTACATCGCCGACAGGGCCCCGGCCAGCGGGCTCGCACCGGCAGCCGGCACGATGGCGCGCTACCGGCTGATCGAGTGGCTGAACTTCATCTCCACCGAGTTGCACAAGAGCTATTCACCGCTGTTCAATCCGGCGATGCCCGAAGAGGGCAAGGCGGTCTATCGCGAGCGGCTGAAGGGTCGCTACAAGTACGTCAACGAGCAGCTCGAAGGCAAGCAGTTCGTCATGGGCAATACGTTCACGGCGGCCGATGCCTACCTCTACACGGTGACCACCTGGGCCCCGCGCGTGAACGTGGACATCGCCGGACTGGCCAACCTGCAGGCCTACATGGCGCGCGTTGGCGCGCGGCCTTCGGTGCAGTCGGCACTGAAGGCCGAAGGCCTGGCGAAGTAGTCGCGCGCGGCTGCCGGCTAAGGCTACGCGCTGGTCTTGGCGGCCTTGCGCAGCACGCCGTCGCATCCGGCGCGCTGCGGATCCGCGGCATCGAACTTGCCGCAGATGCCGTCGAGCTGGGTCCTGAGCCGCGCGATCACCGCATCGTGGCGGCCGTCGCTGTTCCACGCCGACAGCTTCTCGCCGACGCGGCGCAATGAGCGCACGCTGCGCCCGTCGAAGGCGCCCGGGTCGGCGGCTGCCTCGCCCAGCAGCTCGGACACCGCCTTCTCGATGCGTGCTGCGTCCTGCGGCGCCAGCTCCACCAACGCATTGACGTACGAGCTGCCCCACTGCAGCCTTGTGGCCGGGCCCTCGCTCTTGACGAACGCCTGCTCGTACCAGCCCAGCGCCTCGTCCTTGCGGCCGAGCTTGCGCGCGTTGCCACCGAGCTGGCTCATCAGGTAGTACGGCGAGTGGCTCCTGGCAAGGTTTGACTTGAGCAGTGCATCCGATTCCGCCCACAGCCCGGCCTGCGCCAGCATATGCGCCGCCGCGGTGATCACCGCCTGCCGTTCGTAGCCATCGGTGATCTCGCGGTCGACGCGCGCGCTGTGGTCGCGCACTTCCTTCAGCAACGCCGGTTGGATCTTCGGATGGCGCTCGGTCTTGGGCGCGTCGATGCGCGCCAGCTCCACCCGGGCCATCAGCGCGCTCAGCCGGTCCGCCCTTGAGAGGCTGGCATCGGCCTCCAGGCGCTTGAGCGCGCCCTCGAACGACTGCACCGTCGCCTTGCGCTGCGGGCTGGCCGGCGACGTCAATGCCTTGGTGATCTCGGGCGCGGCGTTGACCACCACATCCATCTGGGCGCGCGCGATCGACGGGTTTGCCAGCCAGCCGCGCACGCGTTCGCGCAAGGCATCGTCGGCCTTGACCCCCTTGCCGTCATCGCTGTCCGCCAGCGCCTTGAGCATCAGCCGCGTCGCGCTGCCGGATTCGCTGGCCGGACACGCCGAGGACAGCTGGGCCAACAGGCCGGGGCGTTGCTCCGCACTCACGAGCTGCGCCTCGTCGGTGTCCCACGAATAGAACGCCAGCATGCGCCACTCGTTGGCCGACAACGCCTTGCCGCCACGCGCATCGGCCAGCACCGCCTTGACGGGCCGGCCACCCGCCAAGCCGAGCTGCAATACGCGCATCACCTGCGGCGCATCGACCTCGCCCGGCAATCGCGTGATCTCGGCGCCGTTGGCATTCATCAAGACCATCGTCGGGTAGCCGCTCACCTTGAATCGTGCGCCTAGCTTCTGCGCGCCCGGCAGATCGCCGTCGATCTCGACGGCCACGAAGCTGCTGCTGCGTTCGATGAAGTCCTGGCGGTTGAACAAGGTGGCCTTGAGCTGGTTGCACGGCGGGCACCACTTGGCGCCCCAGTACAACAACACGGGCTTCTTCTCGGCACGCGCCTGAGCAAAGGCGCGCTCGATGTCGGTGTCGGCCGCTGCGGGCAACCAGTCCACGCTGCCCGTGGCGGAGGCCGCGCTGACCGGTGCAGAACCCAGCGCCAGCGCAAGAGCGAGGACCCAGCGTCTCGACAACATGCGCATGATTCCTCCGCGAAGCGGCTTGCAGTGCGTCATTCTGAGGCCTGCACCGCCAGAGCGCACGCCCCGCGAATGCGCAGGGTCTTGCGCGTCGTTGCGGCACACCGGCCCGTGCTGCCCGGACAATCCACCCGCCCCGACCCGAGACAACGACCCGAAAGATCCGCATGCTGGAACTCCTGACCGACCCACAAGCCTGGATCGCCTTCGCGACGCTGACCGCGCTGGAACTGGTGCTGGGCATCGACAACGTGATCTTCATCTCGATCTTGGTGGACAAGCTGCCGCGCGCGCAGCGCGAACTGGCGCGGCGCATCGGTCTGTTCATGGCCATGTTCATGCGCATCGGTTTGCTGCTGGTGCTGTCGTGGATCGTCGGTTTGGTGGCGCCGTTGTTCACCGTGCTCGGCCAGGCGTTTTGCGGCCGCGACCTTATCCTGATCGCCGGTGGCCTGTTCCTGATCTGGAAGAGCACCGGCGAGATCCACCAGTCGCTCGAAGGCGAGGAAGGCGGGGTCTCCAGTGCGGTGAAGGCGACGTTTTCCGCCGTGGTGCTGCAGATCATGGTGGTCGACCTGGTGTTCTCGCTCGACTCGATCATCACCGCGGTCGGCATGGTCGACCAGTTGCCGGTGATGGTGGCCGCGGTCATCGTGTCGGTCGCGCTGATGATGCTCTTTGCGGGCGCGATCGGCCGTTTCGTCTCCGACCACCCGACGATCAAGATCCTGGCGTTGTCGTTCCTGGTCGTGGTCGGTGTGGTGTTGATCGTCGAGGGGTTCCAGCATCACGTGCCAAAGGGCTATGTCTACTTCGCGATGGCGTTTTCGGTGGCGGTGGAGATGCTCAACATCCGCATGCGCAGGCGCACGGCGAAACCTGCACATCTGCACTCGCCCTACGTGGCCGAGGGCCCCGAGGCGCCCCGCCCGCGGCAGGACTGACCCGCGCGCAGTGTCGTCCACTGTGGACGACCTTGTGGCTCGTGAAAGGCACGCGCGCGTCTCGCGTGCGCGGGCCGAGCCCGCGCCGGCTCATGGCACCTCGGCCAGCACCGCCCGCGTGTCCTCGTTGGCAGGGAAGAAGTGCTCCACCCGCAGCGACGCGGCGGTCACGTCCAGCGGCGCGCCAAAGGTCGTGAAGGCCGAGAAGAATGTCAGCTCGCGCCCGTCGGTGGCTCGCAGCCGAGTCAGCAGCAGCGGCGCGCTGCCGCCGCGCGAGGCCGGCTGGCTCCAGCGCCGCGGCATCGTGGGTCGCAGGGAGTCGACGATGTCGCTCAGCGCCGCACTGGCCAGCGCCTCGCGCTGCGCCCGTTGCCACACCTCGGTCACCACCTCGTCGGCGTTGATCAGCCGCTCGCCCAGCCCGCCGGGCATGAGCATCGCGCGCAGCAGGTTCGGCGGCGCGGGCAGCGCCGCCAGATCCAGCCCCAGCAGCGGCAGCAGCCGCGCGGTGCCGCGATTGGCCTGCAGCAAGTTCCACGCGTCGTCGAGCACGAAGGCCGGCGCCGGGTCGTGTGCCTCCAGCAGCCGCGCCAGCGCATCGCGGATCGGCGCCATGTCGGCATCGGCCAGCGCGCGCTGCGGAAACCGCGGCGCATAGCCCGCGGCGAGCAGCGCGGCGTTGCGCTCGGGCAGCGGCGCGTCCAGCGCGTCGAGCAGCGCCTGCAGCATCTCGCGGCTCGCGCTGGCGCGGCCGGTTTCGATGCACGACAGGTGGCGCTGCGACACGCCGACGCGCAGCGAGAGTTCGAGCTGGCTGATGCGCCGGCCCTGGCGCAGGCGGCGCAGCGACGCGCCGGCTTGGGGTGCATTCATGCCCGTGATGCTGCCGCATCCGCGGCAGGCCCGCCATGACCTGCGAGGTCATTGCGGCGCCGCGGGCCGATGACCACACTGCCGATCACTACAACTGCCACCCCGGAGTCGCAAACCATGCGCACCCTGCTTGCCGTCATCACCGCCGTCTTCTGCGCCTTCACCGTCTGGGTGATCAGCCGAACCGGGCTGCTCGGTTTCTACCAACAGCTGCTGGCCACCCCCGCGGCCTGGCAGGTGCTCGCCGACATCGCCATCGCGCTGCTGCTGGTGCTCAGCTGGATCTGGCGCGACGCCCGCGCCCAGGGTCGCGCGTTTTGGCCGTACGCCGTGCTGACGCTGGCGCTGGGCTCGATCGGCCCGCTGCTGTACCTGCTGCTGCGGCGGCCGAAGCCGGCCACGGCGGCGGATCGTCGACTAGCTGCCTGACGGCGCGTCGGCTGGCGGCGCGCCGAGCCAGCCCTGTGCCTCGTCGTCCATCGGTTCGGGCGCTGCGCGCGCCAGCGCCATCCACACCGCGAACGGCAGCCTGTGGGCCCGTTTCTGCGCCGGGCGTGCGACCTCCAGGGCGCCCTCGCTGGCAAACATCACGCCGAAGCCCTCGGGGATCTCGTCGGCGCGGCCGATCCCCTCGCGCAGCACGTACCAGCACTGGCTACCCAGCTGCAGATAGGCGGCGCCCTTGTCGACGCGCCGTAGGTCCGACAGCAGGTCGGCGCGCCGCACCTTGATCTCGTGCACCACCGGTTCGACGTAGTCCTCCACCGTGGTGTGCCGGATCGAGAACACGTCGGGCATCGCCATCGCCCACGCGGCGGCTTCGCCCTCACCGACCCTGGCGCGCAGCGACAAGCCGCGCCACACCACGCGGCCCGCGCGCTGCATCTCGCGCGCCACGCGCGCCACCAGCGCCTCGTGCGCGTCGCGCGCGGCGCGGTTCTTCTGCAGCGTGGCGGCCAGCACCGCGACGCCGGCATCGCTGACGCGCAGCGTCTCGCGGCCCTCGGCATCGCGCCGGCGCTCCAGCAACCCGGCAGCGAGCAGCTCGATCTCGACCGCGTCCTGACAGGGCCAACCCGCAGAACGCCAAACCGCGCGCAGCCGGCGGCGATGGACGGTCCCGATTTCGTGTGGCGCGGTCATCGGTACGAAGCGTAGCGTGCGCAAGACTGTCCGCACGATGCCGACGTCGAGTCCCGCTGGCAGCGTCTGCTCGACGCCGGCCGGCGGGCTCGATCAAACCAGCGCCAGCCGCACCACCGAAAACGCCGGCACCGGCTGCGCCAGGCCTTTCAGTGCAAACGGCCCGGCCGGCTCGGCCTGCACCAGCGCCTCGACGCTGGCCATCGTCTTGCGGTCGACCAGCACCTGGCCGCCCGCGGCCTCGGCGCACAGGCGTGCCGCCAGGTTGGTGACGTTGCCGATGGCCGCATAGTCCCACCGGCCCTCGAAGCCGATCGCGCCCAGCGTCGCGTAGCCCTGCGCGATGCCGCAACCGAGCGCCAGCTCGAAGCCGCGCTTGCGCCAGGTCTCCGCCAGCGGCGGAAACGCCTGCTGCATTTGCAGCGCCATGCGCACCGCCGCCTCGGCGGGCTTGTCGATCGGCACCGGGTCGTTGAAGAACACCATCACCGAGTCGCCGGCGAAGCGTTCCAGCGTGCCACCGTGGTCGACCACGATGCGCCCCATCGCCTGGTGGTAGTCGTGCAGCAGTTCCATCACCTCCTCGGGCTCGGCGCGGTCGGTGAAGGTGGTGAAGCCGCGCAGGTCGATGAACACGACGCAGATCTCGCGCCGGTGCGTCTTGAGCAGCTCGTCGCCCCCGCTGACCAGCATCTCGGCCAGTTGCGGCGAGAAGAAGCGCTTCAGCCGCCCGACGCGCTCGAGCTGCTGCACGCCGTCGGCCACGCGCTGTTCGAGCGTGTGGTTCCAGGCTTCGAGCTCCGACTTCTGGCTCTGCACCTGGTCGTACAGCGCCTTGATGCGCAGCAGCGACCTCACCCGCGCCATCAGCTCGGCCTGGTTGACCGGCTTGGTCAGGAAATCGTCGGCCCCGGCTTCCAGCCCGTTGATGCGCTCCTGCGCCGGGTCGAGCGCGGTCACCAGCACCACCGGCAGGATGCCGGTCTTCGGGTCGGCGCGGATCGCCTTGCAGACCTCGTAGCCGCTCATGCCGGGCATCATCACGTCGAGCAACACCAGGTCCGGCGGATCGGCGGCGATGCTGGCCAGGGCCTCGGCACCGGAGGCCGCGGTGGTCGTGCGGAAGCCCTTGACCGTCAGCACATCGGCCAGCAGCTTGACGTTCTTCGCAATATCGTCGACGACCAGGACGTGCGCGGTCATGGGTGCGGCCTTGCGTTTCGTGCCGTCCCGTCAACCGGAAGCCAGCGCGACACCGGGCGGCCGGGCGGTCGGCTCATCTGGCCCGCCCGTCCTTCAGGAATCGCTCGACCGCCGCCAGGAAGGGTTTCAGCGAAATCGGCTTGGTCAGGTAGGCGTCGAACCCCGAGCTGACGATCTGCCGCTGTTCGTCGGGCATCACCGAGGCCGACACCGCCAACACCGGTATCCGGTCGAGCGCCTTGTCTTCGCGGATGCGGCGCAGCGCGGCGATGCCGTCGATGTCGGGCAGCTGGATGTCCATCAGGATCAGGTCGGGCTTGTGCTCGGCGGCCAGACGCACGCCATCCTCGCCGGTGGCGGCTTCCAGCGTCTGATAGCCCTTGTGCTGCAGGATGTCGCGCACGAGCTTCATGTTCTTCTCGTTGTCCTCGACGATCAGGATCCGGCTCATGTCAGGCTCCTCGCACAGGCAGCGAACGAATGGGGTCGTGGGGACGCCTCATTGGATGGCCTCCAGTTCCAGCAGGGGGAGGGTCACGGTGAAGGTCGAACCCTGGCCAGGCTGGCTCTTCACGGCCAGCGTGCCGCCGTGCAATTCGACGAACCTCTTCGACAGCGAAAGCCCCAGGCCCGTGCCCTCGGCCTTGCGCAGGTAGTTGCCGCTGGCCTGGCGGAACTCCTCGAACACCAGGGCCTGTTCCTCGGCGGCGATGCCCACGCCGGTGTCGATGATGCTGATCTCGGCCCTGGGTTGATCGCCCGTGTCCGCGCGCCGCGCACGGATCGTCACGCTGCCTCCGGTGGGCGTGAACTTCACGGCGTTGGTCAACAGGTTCACCACCACCTGCTTGACCTTGCGCGCGTCGGCCACCCATTCGGTCAGGCCGTCGCCGACTTCCAGCGCCACGCTGAGGCCATGGCGCTGCGCGCGTTCGCGCACCAGCGTCAGCGAGTTTTCCAGCAGCAGCCCCATGTCGAAGCAGCTCAGTTCGAGCTCCATGCGGCCGGCCTCGATCTTCGAGAGGTCGAGCACGTCGTTGATCAGCGTGAGCAGGTGCTGGCCCGACGAATGGATGTCGTGCAGGTACTCCATCTGCTTGTCGTTGACGTCGCCGAACATCTGCTCGGAGAGCACCTCGGAGAATCCGATGATCGCGTTCAGCGGCGTGCGCAGCTCGTGCGACATGTTGGCCAGGAACTCCGACTTGTGGCGATTGGCCACCTCGAGCTGGCGGCTCTTGTCCTGGATTTCGTGGAACAGCCGCGCGTTCTGGATCGCGATCACGGCCTGGTCGGCAAAGGTCTTCAGCAGGCCGATCTCCTTGTCGGTAAACCCGGTGGCCGGCTGGCGGATCACATACAGCACCCCTACCGGCCGGCCCTCCCAGGTCATCGGCGCGAAGACCTGCGAGTAGGTGCCGATGCCGAGCAGCTGCGCAACGCCTCGAATGCCGGCTGGGACGTCGGCGTCGTTCAGCACGTCGACATAGTGCATGGCCTGGCGCTCTCGAACCGCCGGCCCCAACTCGCCGAACGACCGCGGCGTCGCAAAGATCGCCTCGAGTTTGTCGCGCGCCGTGCCATGGTGTGCGCCGAGCTGCACCTGCCCGCCCTCGGAGATCAGCGTGATGCCCTGCTCCGAACTGTCGAACAGCTTCTTGCAGCTGAGCAGGATCTTCTCGAACACCGGCTGGGTGTCGGCCACCGAGCTGCTGATGACCTGCAGCACGTCGGCGGTCGCCGTCTGCTGCTCGAGCGCCTCCTTGGTCTCGTTGAACAGCCGCACGTTCTGGATCGCGATCACCGCCTGGTCGGCGAAAGTCTCCGCCAACGAGATGTCCTTGGCGCCGAATTCGCCGGCCGTGGCGCGCAGCACCCCGATGCAGCCAATCGCCTGGCCGTCGCGCAACAGGGGCACGAACAGCCCGGAGCGCCACCCGATTGCCGTCGCCAATTCGCGGGTGCGGGGGAACTTCGCAAACACCTGTTCTCGGTCGGGCACCACCACCACCCTGGCCGTCAGCACACACTCGCCGGACACACTCTCGCGGTCGAGCTGCCAGCGATCGATGCCTTGCTCGCGAGTCAGTGCGCCATCGCTCGCCACCGCCACCCGCTCCAGCGTCGCGCCCGAGACCAACAACAGGTTCACGGCCATGCCGCCGAACAGCCGCTGGCAACTGCCGACGATGGCATCGAACACCGGCTGGGTGTCGGTGATCGAGCCGCTGATCACGCGCAGGATCTCGCCCGTTGCGGTCTGCTGCTCGAGCGCCTCCTTGGTTTCGTTGATCAGCCGCACGTTCTCGATGGCGATCACGGCCTGGTCGGCGAAAGTCTTGAGCAGATCGACTTGCCGCTGTGGCGTATCACCCGGGTCGGGCCAGGCGAGAACGATGGCGCCCACCGGCGAGCCTTCCTTGAGCAGCGGCGCGCCCAGCATGCGCCGCCAATGCCCATGCTGCGCCAGCGACTGGTCGTAGTCGGGGTCCGCCAGCGTGTCCCTCTCGATCACGACACGGCCCGTCATGATGGCGCGGCCGCTCATCATCTGCGGGTTGGGCGGCTTCGGATACAGGCGGCGCGCGTCCTCGATCGCCGCCGCCGTCCAGTTGCGCGTGGCCACCATGTGCACCAGACTCCCGTCGTAGCGAAATACGGCGGCCAACGGTCCGTCGAACAGGCGCGATGCGCTGTCGAGAATCGCCTCGAAGACCGGCGCCACGTCGGTCGGCGACTCGCTGATGACGCGCAACACATCGCTGATCGCCGTCTGGTAGTCCAGCGCCTCGGTCACCTCCGCGGTGCGCTGCTCGACCTTGCGCTCCAGCCCGGCGTACGACTCGCGCAGCTGCGCGGTCATGCGGTTGAACTGGTCGGCCAGGCCTTCGAGCTCGTCGTGGGTCTTGACGACGATCTGCTGGTCGAGATCGCCTTCGCCGATGCGCCGCGCCCCTTCGTCGAGCGTGCGGATCGGGCGCACCATGCTGCGCGCCAGCGCCGACGCGGCCAGCGCCGAGATCGCCAGGCCGGCCAGCAGCAGCAGCCCGGTGCGCAGAATCGAGGCATCGAGTTTCGCGAACACCTCGGACACCGGCTGTTCGACGAACACCTTCCAGTCGAGCGCCGCGATCGGCGCCATCGAGGTCAACACCCTCGTGCCGGCCAGGTCCTTCGACACCATCGCCGGCTCGTCAGCGCTTTGCACACCACCGGCGGCCTTCACGTGCGCCAGTTCGGCCAGGCTGGTCTTGCGCAGCACCAGGCCGATGTCGGGGTCGGCCACCAGTTGACCGGTGGCATCCACGACATAGGCCTTGCCCTTGTCGCCGATCTTGATGCGCGACACCACGTCCCAGATGAACTTGAGGTTCACCTCGGCCACCGTCACCGGCGCCTTGTCGCCGCCCGAGCGCATCGCCACCGTCATGTACGGCTCGGTTTCCTTGCGGAAGTACACCGGCCCGTACCAGGGCTGGCCGCGCTTGGCGTTGCGAAACGCCGGCTCAGCCGAGCGGTCGCGCCCCGAGCCGGTGATATCCATGCCCAGGCGCGACACGGCGTTCTGCTCCCTCCCCTCGGCGTCGAGCAAGGCGATGTCGGTCACTTCGGGAGCCTGGCGCAGCAGCTTCAGGAACTCCACGCGCCGCGTCTCCACATCGCTCGCGTCCAGTTGCGGCAGCGAGGCGTACTGCAGCTGCTGCGAAATCTGGCGGATGTACTGCTCGATTCGCGACGCGGCCGCGATGGCCTTCTCGTGCTGCAGGCTGGCCAGCGCGGCCCGGTTCTCCTGGTACGAGAAGTACAGGCTGATGCCGCCCGAGGCCAGCAATGCCACGCTGACCAGCGACATGATCAGCAGCAGGTACTTGCGGAACAGCCGGCCGCGGTGCGCGTCGCGCGTCGCGGGCGCGCGCCGGCCCTCGCCTGCCGTTGCGGCAATCGCCTGGGGTGGGGCGTCGACGGGGTCTATGGCGCTCATTATTGAATGACTTCGTCGGCGCGCAGCAGCAGCGATTGCGGGAAGCGGACCCCCAGCGCCTTGGCCGTGCCCTGATGCAGCACCAACTGGAACTGCGTGGACTGCTCGATCGGCAGTTCGGACGGCTTCGCGCCCTTGAGAATGCGGTCGACGAAGTACGCCCCGCGGTGGAACGCGCCTTCCAGGTCGGGTCCGTAGCTCATCAGACCGCCAGCGCGCAGGTAGGCGCGGTTGGAGAAGATCGTCGGCAGCCGATGCGCCAGCGACAGCTCGCACAGCGGCGCCCGATGCGTGATCGTCGCCGTACTCGAGATGATCGCCACGCCCTGTACGCCCTGGCGCACGGCCGCGGCGAAGGAGTCTGCGATGCCCTCGGGCAGCCGCACCGGCATTGCCACCACCTCGATGCCGAGTTCCTTGCCGGCCGCCACGCTCACCGCCACACCCTGCGCGGGCGGAGCCGCCGCGTTGTACAGCGCGGCGGCGCGCCGCAGCCCGGGGACCGCCTCTTTCAACAGCTCGAGCCGCTTGCGCGCCAGTTCGGTGGCGAACACCGAGATGCCGGTGGCATTGCCGTCCGGCCGCGCCAGGCTGCTGGTCAGGCCTTGCACGATCGGGTCGCTGAACGCCGGCACCACGATCGGCATGGCCGGGTTCAGCGACCGGATCGTGCGATACGCACCCGGCCCATCGCCAATGACAATCAACGCGGGTTGCAGGGCGAGCAGTTCGTCCACCAGCACCGGAGTTCGCTGCGCATCGAACGCTGCCCAGCGGAAGTCGATGATCAGGTTCTGGCCCTCGATCCAGCCGCGCTCGCGCAGCCCGCGCAGGAACGCCTGCTCGAATTCGTTCGGCCCCGGCCGGAACGAGATGTAACCGATGCGGGCCGGCGCTTTCGGCTGCGCACGCAAGGCGGCAGGCGCCGCGCACAGCGCGAACCCGGCCAGAGCCATCGTGGCGTCCCGACGCTTCATTGAATCACCTCATCGGCGCGCAGCAGCAGCGTCTGCGGGATCGCGAGGCCCAGCGTCCGGGCCGTTGCGAGGTTGATGACCAGTTCGAACCTCGTCGGCTGCAGAACGGGCAGTTCGGCCGGCCTGGCGCCGGCCAGAATCCGGCCGGCGTAGTCGCCCGTCTGGACATAGGCCTCGGCGATGTTGGGCCCGTAGCTCATCAGGCCTCCTGCGACGACGGCGTTGCGACCTTCGTAGATCGCCGGCAGGCCGTACCGTGCCGACAGTGCAATGAACTGCCTGGACCGCAGATTGAAGAACGCATCGGTACCGATCAGCATCGCGTCCGGCCGCAACCGCGCGAGCGCAGCAAACGCCGCGTCGATCTCGGCTTCGGTGCCGGCGCGTGCGACCTGCAGGCGCGTCCCGGAGGCGTGCGCGGCTTGCTGCGCGCCCCTGACCTGATCGTCCGCCGACGGCGTGTTCGGATTCACGATCAAGGCCACGAGCTTGGACTTGGGCGCGAGCTCGCGCAACAGCTCGAAGCGCTTGGGCATTAGGTCCGCGGTGAGGAAGCTGACCCCGGTGGCGTTGCCACCCGGCCGGCTCAGGCTCTGAACCACGCCGAGCTTGACCGGGTCGCCGCCGATGGTGAAGGCGATCGGAATCGTCGAGGTCGCCGCTTTCGCCGCCAGCACCGCGCGCGGGCCGCCGGTGGCCACGAGGATGGTGACCGGCTGGCGCACGAGTTCGGCTGCCAGCGCCGGCAGGCGGTCGTAGTCGCCATCCGCCCAGCGAAACTCGATCGCGACGTTCCTGCCTTCGTTGTATCCGGATTGGCTCAAACCCTTGCGGAATGCTGCAAGACGGTCCTCAGACTCGGCGCGGGAGACGCCGCTGAGGTACCCGATCACCGGCATAGAGGGCCGCTGCGCACCCGCGGCCAGCGGCCATACGAGGGCCGTGCCGCCAACGGTTTGGATGAGTTCGCGCCGTTTCATTGAATGACCTCATCGGCCCGCAACAGCATCGGCGACGGAATCTTCAAACCGATGGCCTTCGCGGCCTTCAGGTTGATGACCAGGTTGAACTTGGTCGGCTGCTCCACCGCCAGATCGGCGATGCGCCTGGCGTGCCGAAAGGCGAGCCCGCCTGCCGGGAGCAGGGCAGCGGCCCGCGCGGTGGTGGCGCCGACGCCGAGCATGCCGATCCGATAGACCTTGCGCACGGGTTGGGCCCAACGGGCCAGCGGTGCCAGCCACAGCCCGCCGGCAGCGATCAGGCTGCGTCGCTGGATCACTGAATCACCTCGGTAGCCTGAAGCAGCACGGTCTGCGGAACCGTCAGGCCCAGCGCCTTGGCAGTCTTCAGGTTGATGACGAGCTCGAACTTGGTGGGCTGCTCCACGGGCAGGTCCGCGGTGCGCGCGCCCTTGCGGATGCGGTCGGCATAGGTGGCCAGTCGCCTGTAGACGTCGGCGAACTCCGGCCCGTAGGCCATCAGGTTGCCACGCTCCGCGAACGATGCCCAACCCGCAATCACCGGGATGCGCTGGCGCAGCGAGAACGCGGCGATGCGCTCCGCGTGGGCCAGCGCGAACCCGTCGGCAAAGATGAGCACCGCATCGACCCGGGCCTTGCCGATCTCGGCCAGCGCGGCGTCCATCTCGGCCACGGTCTGCGTCGGAAAGTAGCGCAGCGCCAGTCCCAGCCTGGCCGCTGCATCGCGCGACGACTGCAACTCGCGCGGCGCGCCCGGGTGGCCCGGATTGGCAATGACCGCGATGCTGCGCATGCCGGGCAGCACCTCCTTCACCAAGGCCATGCGCTTGCCGGTGAGTTCTGCCGCGAACAAGGTGATCCCGGTGGCGTTGCCGCCGGGGTGCGCATAGCTGGCGACGATTTTCGCTGCGACCGGGTCGCCGCTCATGCTGAACAGCACCGGCCGGTTCACGCTGGCGTGCAGCATCGGCGCCAACGCCACACCCCCTTGGGCCACGATCACATCGGGCTGGGCGCGCAGAATGTCGCCGCGCAACTGCTCCAGCCGTGCGGCCGAGCCGTCGCCCCACCACGCGTCGATGACCAGATTCTTGCCTTCGACATAACCCAGCTCGGCCATGCCGGTGCGAAAGGCAGCGAACACCGGGGAGCTCGAACTCGCCTGTTCGAGCGAGACCCAGGCCACGCGATAAGTCCCCGCGGGTTGCGCCCCCGAGCGCCCAACGAGCGCAAACATGGGCACCGCCAGGACGCGGCATAGCGTTCTTCGTTTCATGCGATCACCTCATCTGCGCGCAGCAGCACCGCCTGCGGCACCGTGATGCCCAAGACCTTCGCGGTCTTCAAGTTGACCACGAGTTCAAACCGCGTCGGTTGCTCCACCGGCAAATCGCCAGGCTTTGCGCCTTTGAGAATCCGGTCGACGTAGCCGGCGGCGCTGCGGAACAGGTCGCGGTCGCTGGTGCCATATGACATTAGCGCCCCGGCGTCCGGGTAGCGGCGCTCTTCGGCAATCGTCGCCAGGCCGATGTCGCGACTGGTACGTGCAATCGCCACGTACAGCGCCGAGGTGAGGAAGTCGCGCACGATCACCACCGCCTCGACGCCGCGCGAACGCGCGCCGCGCAGCGTCTGCCGCATCGCCTCGAGCGAGGTCGACGTCAGGCCCAGGCGGACGGCGTCGAGCCCCTGAGCACGGATCTCTGTTTCGGTCTCTTCGCCCCAGCGCTGGAACACCGGGTCGGTCGTGTTGTGCAGCACGCCCGCGGTGGCCAGCTTGGGCATCACTTCCTTCAACAACTGCACGCGCTTGGCGGCGAGCTCCTCGCCGAAGTTGGACACGCCCGTGACCATGCCGCCCGGCCGGGCCAGGCTGGCGAAGAGGTCGGTCTGCCCGCCGCGCGGGTGCAGGCCGACCGAGACGATGGGCACCGCCTTGGTCAGGCGCAGGATCAGGCGCGCGGCCGCCGCGCCGGGCGTGAGAAACACACTGACCGACTGCGCCAGCTGCTCGCGCAGCAGCGACTCGGCGCGAGCCATGTCGCCTTCGGCGTAGCGTTCCGCGAGCGTGTAAGTGCGCCCCTCAACATGGCCCAGATCGCGCATGCCGTCGCGAAAGGCGGCCACGCTGCGCGCGTCGGACTCGCGCGTGGCCAACGCCATGTAGCAGATCACCGGTACGGCGGACGGCTGTGCCGACAGCCGCGGCACGGCCAGCGCTCCTGCAAGGCCGGTCACCACAAGGCGGCGTCCGATCACTGGATCACCTCATCAGCGCGCAGCAGCACCGCCTGCGGCACCGTGATGCCCAGCGCCTTGGCGGTCTTCACGTTGACGACCAGCTCGACCCGCGTCGGCAATTCCACCGGCAGGCTCGACGGATGAGCGCCTTTCAGGATGCGGTCGGCATAGTGCGCGAGCCGTCGGTAGCCCTCGCGCAGATTGGGGCCGTAGCTGCCGATACACCCGGCCTGTGCAAACTCCGCCCAGCCCGACACGCAGAGCAGGCGTTCCTTCAACGAGAATTCGCCAATCTGCCCTGCGCGGGCCAGCATGCCGGCATCCGGAAACACAACGAGGCCGTCGCAGCGCTGTTGGTGGATCTTGTCGAGCGCGGCTTCAAAGCCTTGCGCCGGGTCGAACGCGGTGTGGACCGCCTCCAGCCCCAGCCGCTCGGCGGCCATCAACGACTCCCTGCGTTCGGCCTTCTCGCCCGGATGCTGCGGGTTCGCCAGGATCGCGACGCGCCTGGTCTTCGGCGCGATATCCTTGATCAGCTCGAGGCGCTTGCCGACCAGCTCGAGTGCCATGAACGACATGCCGGTGCTGTTGCCGCCGGGGCGCGCGAAGCTCGCCACCAGACCGGCTTCGACCGGATCGCCGCTGAACGCAAAGACGATCGGCACGCGGCCTGCGGCGGCACGCTGCACCAGCGGCGCGGCGTTGATGTGCGCAAAGATCAACGCGACCTGCAACTGCAGCAGTTCGTCGACGGCAGCACGCACACTCTGCGCATCGCGCTGCGCGATGCGCACGTCGATGCGCACTTCGCGCGGCCCGAAATAGCCCAGCTCACGCAGCCCGCCACGAAACTCCTCGACCCTGATCCCCGGGTCGGCCACCGAGATCCAGCCGATGCGAAGCGCCGACGTGCCGGGTTGGGCCAGGCTGGACAGCGGCGCGGCCAGGGCGCCGAGCACGAGTTGACGGCGGTGCTTCATTGAATGACCTTGTCGGCGCGCAGCAGCACCGCCTGCGGCACCGTGATGCCCAGCGCCTTGGCCGTGTTCAAGTTGATGACGAGTTCGAACCGTGTCGGTTGCTCCACCGCGATGTCGGCCGGCTTGGCGCCCCTGAGCACCTTGTCCACCAAGTGGGCCGACCGGCGTACCTGGTCGGCGAGCGACGCGGAATAGGAAAACAAGGCACCTGCTTCGGTCATCTCAGCGAATTCGACGGCGACCGGCATCCGGGCGCGATGGGCCAGCTCGACCAGCCGGCCGCGCAGACTGTATGCGAGCACGGAGGTCGCGATGATCGCATCGACACGCTGCGCCACCAGCTTGGCCATGGCGGCATCGAACTCTGCCGGGTTCGACGCTTCGGCCACGACGATCGTCAGGCCCAGCGCCGAGACCACCGGCGCGAGCGTAGCCTGGGTGGCCGCAAATTGCGGATAGGTCGGATCGCCCAGCAGCCCGATTCGCTTGGCACCGGGCAGCATTTCCCGCAGCAGTTCGATGCGCTTGTAGCCGATCGAACCGGCGTCCGTGGTGACCCCGGTCACATTACCGCCCGGGCGCGCCAGGCTGTCCACCAAGCCAGTGGTCACCGGGTTCATGCCCCCCGAAAACACAATGGGAATCGTGCCGGTGGCGCGTTTTGCTGCCAAGGCCGCCGGTGCCGACAGCGCATAGACCAGTTCGGGCTTGCGCTCCACCAGTTCGGCCACGAGCCGGGGCAAGTCCTGCGACCGATCGCCGGGTTGGGCGTGGTCGTAGGCGATGGTCTGGCCCTCGATCCAGCCCAGCTGGCGCATCTCGTCGAAGAAAGGCTTGAGCGTCCGGTCGGCGCCCGCACGCGTGCCGGAGGTGACCACGGCGATGCGGCGCAGGCTCCCGGCGGGTGCCTGCGCGCGCGACAGCACGGAGCGACCGGCGAGGCCGGCGCCGAGCACGAGCGTCAGCAGTCGTCGTTGGTTCATGCGGTCGCGCGCTCGGGTTGAACTCATTGAATCACCTCGTCGGCGCGCAGCAGCAGCGATGGCGGGATCGTCAGGCCCAGCGCCTTGGCGGCCTTCAGGTTCATGACCAGCTCGAACTTCGTGGGTTGCTCCACCGGCAGGTCGGCCGGCTTGGCGCCTTTCAGGATCTTGTCGACGAAGACAGCCGCGTGGTGCCAGATCTCGACGCTGTCGGCGCCATAGGCGATCAGCCCGCCGGCCTCGGCATAGCCTCGCTGGTGAAAGATGGTCGGCAGCCGGTGCTTGATCGCCAGCGCCGCCACCCTTCGGCTGTGCGATTGCAGCACCGCGGGTGCATGCACGAGCAGCGCGCTCGCGCGCCCATCGGTCGCCGTCTTGAAGGCCGCTTCGATCTCGCCGGCCTCTCGAATCTCGATCGACAGCAGCTTCCAGCCCCGGTTGCGGGCCACGGCCTGTGCGGCCTGCAAATGGCGATTGCTGTCGCGTGGAAATAGGACGGCCACGGGGGCCGTGCCTGGCACCAGCTCCTTGAGCAGCTCCAGGCGTTTGCCCGTCGTCTCGACCGTCTGCGAACTCAGCCCGGTAAAGTTGCCTCCCGGGTGGGCGAGGCTGCGCACCAGCCCCTCGCCCACCGGGTCGCCCGATGACGCCATGACCACCGGAGTCGTCGAGGTGGCCTGCTTGAGCGCACGCAGCGACGGCCCGGCACCGACGATCACGTCGAGGTCCAGGCGCGCCAGCTCGGCCGCCAGGCCGACGAAGCGCTCGGGCTGGTCGTCGGCCCCACGCGCCTCGGTCACGAAATGCTCGCCGTAGGTGTAGCCGAGCTCGCGCATGCCGCGCAGGAACGCGCTGGTGGAACGCGACTGCGGCTGCGGCCCGGTTGCCGCGGCGGTGGGGGCGACGGTGAGGATGCCGATCCGGTAGACCCTGCGCGCGGGCTGCGCAAGGCCCGCCGGCACCGCAACCCACAACCCGCCGGCGATGATCAACGTGCGCCGCTGCATCACTGGATCACCTCATCGGCGCGCAGCAACAGCGACTGCGGGATCGTCAGGCCCAGCGCCTTGGCGGTCTTCAGGTTGATGATCAGCTCGAACTTGGTCGGCAGCTCGATGGCCAGGTCGCCGGGCTTGGCGCCGTTCAGTATCTTGGCGACGAACCCCCCGGCGCGCGGTTGGAAATCATCTTCGATCTGACCGTACGACATCAGGCCACCCGCATCCGCAAACGTACGGAACGGCGAGATCGCCGGCAGCGGGTTCTGGGCCGCGAAGTCGGCAATCTGCTTCGACACGGCGTTGCTGCTCAACACGGGCGACCCCAGAAGGACGATGGCCTTCATCCCGGCGCGGGTACCTGCGTGCAGCGCGACCTCGACGCCATCGGCGCGTCGAAGCTCCATGATCTGGCTTTCGACGCGCATGCTCGTCGCCGCGGCGCGCGCAGCGTCCCGTTGTGCCGACCCGGTATTCGAATCCCACAGCAAGCCCAGGCGGCGAACTTCCGGTGCGGCCGCCCGTAGCAGTTCGATCCACTTGCCGGCCAGCGCGGGGACATCGAGAAACAAGCCTGTGAGGTTGCCGCCCGGCCGGGCGAGGCTGCGGGCCCAGCCGGCCTGCACGGGATCAGACTCCAGGTCCAGCGCAACGATCGGGATCGTGCGGGTCGCGTCGCTGGCTGCCTTGCAGGCAGCCGGGCCCAGCGCAAAGATCACGTCGACATGGAGCTTCACCAATTCGGAAGCAAAGCCGGTGAACGCAGCTGGATTCCCCTCGGAGAAGCGGCTCTCGAAGTTGAAGGTCTTGCCCTCCACGTATCCAGCCTCGCGCAGCCCCTGGGTCAGGTGGCGAAGGGCCCTGCCGCGCACGCTGGCCGTGAGCGTACCCACCACCGGAAGCCGCTGCGCCGGCTGTGCCGCGGCAAGAATGGGCAGGCCCAGCAGACCCACGGCCAGCGCGTTGGCAAAGTCCCGACGGTCGATCACTGGATCACCTCATCGGCGCGCAGCAGCAGCGACTGGGGAAGCGTAAGGCCCAGCGCCTTCGCAGCCTTCAGATTGACCACCAACTCGAACAGCGCCGGCTGCTCGACGGCCAGCTCGCCGGGTTTGGCCCCTCTGAGGATCTTGTCGACATAGCTGGCGGCGTGGCGGTACATCTCGATGCGGATAGGGCCGTAGCTCATCAGCCCGCCTTCCTCGGCGAAGCGGCGGAATGCCGTGATGCCGGGCAGATGCTGCCGGGCCGCGAAAGCGGCGCTCTGCTTCGAAAGCTGGCTGATCACCGGCGACGACAGCTGCATCATGGCGCGCATGCCGCCCTTCAGGCCGGCGTCCAGCGCGGGCGCGAGGCCGTCGGCGCTGCGGATTTCCATCACGATCAACTCGACGCCGATGTCCTTGGCGGCGGCCTTTGCGGCGTCCAGTTGCTCGGGACCGGTGCTCGGGTCCCACAGCACGCCGACGCGCTGCGCGCGTGGCGCCGCCTCGCGCAGCAGCTGCAGCCACTTGCCGGCAATGGCCGGCAGGTCGAGGAACAAGCCGGTCAGGTTGCCGCCGGGCCGCGCCAGGGTCTGCGCCCAGCCGGCCCGCACCGGCTCGGTCTCCAGGTCGAGCGCCACGATGGGGATGGTGCGCGTGGCGGCCAGTACCGCCCGGATCGGTGCCGGGCCGGTGACGAAGATCACATCGACCTTGCGCTGCGCCAGCTCGACGGCCAGTCCCGGCAGGGCCGACGAGCTGCCGGCCGCCGAGCGAACGTCGAGGGTGATGTTCTTGCCGTCGATGTAGCCCAGCTCCTGCAAGCCTTGCACGAAGGCCGGCAGCGTGAAGGCGGCCGCAGAGTTAGCCGCATCGGTCAGCAGCACCCCCACGACCGGCCGGCGCGGGCTCACCTGGGGCCAGACACCGCTGCAAGCCGTGAACAGGCCGCCGAGCAGCAGCGCGTGCAACTGTCGTCGATGCGTCACTGAATCACCTCGTCGGCACGCAGCAGTAGCGCTTGCGGGATCGTGATGCCCAGCGCCTTGGCCGTCTTCAGGTTGATGACCAGCTCGACCTTCGTCGGCTGCTCGACGGGCAGGTCGGCCGGCCTGGCTCCCTTGAGGATCTTGTCGACATAGCCCGCCGCGCGCCGAAAGACGTCGAAGATGTCCGGGCCGTAGGACAGCAGACCGCCGGCCTCGGTGAAGTCGCGGTGCTCGTAGATCGCCGGCAGCCGGTGTTTCGCCGCCAGGCCGACGATGCGCTTCTTTTCGGCGTTGAAGAGCGCGGTCGACAAGGGCAAGAGTGCTCCGACACGGTCTTTGGCCGCAGCGTCCAGCCCCGGCTCGATGTCATCGGCACCGCGCACCTGCAGGCGCACGATCTCCAGGCCCAGCGAGCGGGCTGCCCCTTCAACCTCCGGGATCGAAAGCCGAAGGTGTCGCGGCTCCATGAGGACGCCCACACGAGACACCTTTGGGAAGTGCTCCTTGAGGAGCTGCAAGCGTTTGGCATCGAGACCCGTGTTGATCAAACTCAGCCCTGTCAGCTTTCCGCCCGGGCGGGCCAAGCTGACCACGAGCCCCGTTTCCACCGGGTTGCCGCTGACGGAGACCACCGGGGTAGAGCCGGCCGTGTTCTTCGCAGCCCGCGCCGGCCCGACTGAACTCGTCATGAACACGTCGACCCTGGCCGCCACCAGCTCGGCTGCGAGGCCCGCAAGTGGCTCAGACTCAATCGCGTAGCGTTGCATGATCACGAGGTTGTTGCCCTCGACATAACCGAGCGCACGCATGCCAGCCCGAAACGCCTCCAGATTCGATGACGCCAGCGCTGGCGCGAGCCACCCCACGCGATAGACCTTTCCGGCTCGCTGCACCTGCGCCGCGAGCGGCATGGCGCTGGCGCCCAGGGCTGCGAACGTGAACCCGCGGCGCGAGATCACTCGATCACCCTGTCCGCACGCAGCACGATGGACCGCGGGATGGTGATGCCCAGCGCCTTCGCGGTCTTCAGGTTCACCACCAGCTCGAACAAGGTCGGCTGCTCGATCGAAAGATCGGCCGACTTGGCGCCTTTGAGCACCTTGTCGACCAGCTGGGCCGAGCGGCGCAGCTGGTCGGCGAGCGGCGCGCCATAGGCAAACAGGGCACCGGCGTCGGCCATGGCGGCGATGCCGCCGACCACCGGCAGGCGCCCTCGGCTGGCCAGTTCGACCAGCCGCCCGCGCAGATTGGTGCTGATCGACGTCGTGCCGAGGATGACAGCGACGCCCTGCCCGAGCAGCTTGGCCACTGCGGCATCGAGCTCCACCGGGTTCGATGCTTCAGCGACGACGATCGTCAGGCCCCGCGCATTGGCCACGGAGGCCAGCGCGGCGCGCTCGATGTTCAAGCGCGGATCGCTCGGATCGCCCAGCAGCCCGATGCGTTTGGCGTTGGGAAGAATTTCGCGCAGCAACTCGAGGCGCTTGGGTGCGAGCGAGTCGATGACGCTGACGACGCCGGTCACGTTGCCGCCTGGATGCGCCAGGCTCGATGCCAGGCCGGCGCCCACGGGGTCCATTCCGGTTGCAAACACGATCGGCGTCGTGCGCGTCGCCTGCCGTGCGGCCATGGCCGCGATCTGCGGCGGCGCATAGATCAGCTCGGGCCTGCGCGCCACCAGCTCGGCGGCGAGCCGGGGCAGATCGTGGTGACGATCTTCGGCATAGACCCGGTCGTAGACGACGTTCTGCCCCTCTATCCAGCCGAGTTCGCGCATCTGGTCGAAGAAGGGCTTGAGGGTGATCTCTTCCTTGACGCGGGTGCTGGGCGCGAGCACGCCGACACGGCGCAGGCCGGCCGCCGCAGCTTGTGCCCAGATCGGCGAGGCGTGTGCCGCGACGACGGCGCTGACCGCGAGCTGCAGAGCGTGGCGTCTGTTCATTGAATCACCTCGTCGGCGCGGAGCAGCAGCGACTGCGGGATGGTCAGGCCGAGCAATTTGGCCGTCTTCAGGTTGATGACCAGCTCGAATTTGGTCGGCTGCTCCACCGGTAGGTCGCCCGGCTTGGCGCCCTTGAGGATCTTGTCGACGAACGCCGCTGCGCGGCGCCAGTTCTCGACCAGATCCGGGCCATAGGACATCAGCCCGCCGGCCTCGACGTAGAAGCGCAGCCCGTACATGGTGGCAAGCCGTCCACTCGCGGCCAGCGCCGCAATTCGACCGGCGTGCCGGTCGAGCAGCGCACTGTTGAAGACCAGCAGAGCACGCGCGCGGGCATCTCGCGCCGCCGCGAACGCCGTCTCGATCTCGCCCGCATCGCGGATTTCGAGCGACAACAGCTTCCAGCCTCGCTCCCGTGCGGCGGCCTCGGTTTCCTGCCAATGCAGGAGGCTGTAGCGATCCCACAGCACCGCGATGGGGCCCGTGGGGCGAACGAGTTCGCCGATCAGTTCGAGTCGCTTGCCTGTCGTCTCCACCGACTGCAGGGTCAGCCCCGTGAAGTTCCCACCCGGGCGGGCGAGACTCCGTACGAAGCCCTGGCCGACGGGGTCGCCGGATCCGGTCATGACGATCGGGACAGTCGACGTCGCTTGTTTCAGTGCCGGCAGCGTCGGCCCGGCGGCGACGATGACGTCCAGCTTCAGACCGACCAGCTCGACGGCCAGGGCTGGCAGGCGCTCGGGCTTGCCTTCGCTCGAGCGAGGCTCGGTCACGAAGTGCTCGCCATAGACATAGCCGAGCTCGCGCAGGCCGCGCAACAGCGCATTGATGGTAGTCGACCGGGTCTGCGGCCCGGACATCTCGGCAGCAGTCAGTTGACTGCCGAGGATCCCGATTCGAAGCAGCTTGCGTGCCGGCTGGGCGTATCCGGTGCGCGACGCGACCCAGAACGCGCCGGCACCGACCAAGGCGCGCCGCTTCATCACTGAATCACCTCGTCGGCGCGCAGCAGCAGCGGCCGCGGGATCGTCAGGCCGAGCGATTTGGCCGTCCTCAGGTTGATGACCAGCTCGAACTTGGTCGGCTGCTCCACCGGCAAGTCGCCCGGCTTGGCACCCCTGAGGATCTTGTCGACATAGGTCGCCGCGTGGCGCCAGATGTCGTTGAGATCCGCGCTGTAGGACATTAGCCCTCCGGTCTCGACAAAGGGCCGCACTCCGTAAAGGGCGGGGAGTCGGTGCCTGGCGGCCAGCTCCGCGATTCGGCGGGCTTGCACGAAGAGAAGCGGAGACGCGGGCACGTAGAGGGCGCCGGCCCGCGCGTCGGTTGCCGCCTTGAATGCGGCCTCGATGTCGCCCGCCTCTCGAATCTCGAGCAACAGCAGCTTCCAACCACGCGCCCGGGCGGCAGCGTCGGCCGCCTGCTGGTTCAGCGGCTCGCCCCGCTCCCTGAAGACCGCCACGGTTGTCGCACCTGGGACGACCTCCTTGAGCAGCTCGAGTTGCTTGCCGGCCAGCTCAACGCCCCCGAAGCTGAGCCCGGTGATGTTTCTCCCCGGTCGTCCGAGGCTTTGGATGTACCCGCTGCTGACGGGGTCGGGCGCGGCCGCCATGACGATTGGGATCGTCGAGGTGGCCTGAATGAGCGCGGGCAGTGCGTTCCCTGCGGCGACGATCACATCCACCTGCAAACCGATCAGCTCAGTGGCCAAGCTGGGGAAGCGCTCCGGCTTGCCGTCGGCGCCCCGCGCCTCGGTCACGAAATGCTCGCCATACACGTAGCCGAGCGCGCGCATGCCGCGCATGAACGCGGCAGTCTGAGGTGACCGGGGCTCGGGACCGACCAGCTCAGCGGTTGCCCTGTAACCGATGATTCCGACCCGGTAGACCTTGCGCTCCGCCCATGCGTGTCCGGACCGCGACGCGACCCAGAGCGCGCCGGCACCGACCACGGTGCGCCGCTGCATCACTGGATCACCTCGTCGGCACGCAGCAGCAGCGACTGCGGGATCGTCAGGCCCAGCGCCTTGGCGGTCTTCAGGTTGATCACCAGCTCGAACTGGGTCGGTTGCTCCACCGGCAGGTCGGCCGGCTTGGCGCCCTTGAGGATCTTGTCGACATAGTCCGCGGCGCGGTACCAGATGTCGTCGAGACGGGCACCATAGGACATCAGGCCACCGGCCTCGACATAGGGCCGCAGCCCGAACATCGTGGGCAGCCGGCTGGCGGTGGCGAGCTCGGCGATGCGGCGGGCATACGCAAAGAAGACCCCGCCGCCGAGCACCAGCATGGCGCGAGCGCGCGCGCTGGACGCGGCCTTGAATGCGCCTTCGAGCTCGTCCGGGCCGCGGGCCTCGAGCGACAGCAGCTTCCAGCCGCGCGGACGGGCCGCGGCGTCGGCCGCGCGCCAGTCCGCGGGGTCGCGGCTCCAAAGCACGGCGATCGGCGCGGCCGGTGCGGCAAGCTCCCTGAGCAACTCGAGTCGCTTGCCGGTCATCTCGGTGAATTGAAGGCTCAGTCCGGTGAAGTTGCCGCCCGGGTGGGCGAGGCTGCGCACCAGCCCCTCGCCGACAGGGTCGACGGCGGCCGTCATGACGACGGGGATCGTCGAGGTCGCCTGCTTCAGCGCGGCCAGCGGTTGCCGCCCGCCGGCCAGGATCACGTCGACCTGCAGGCGCACCAGCTCGGCGGCCAGGCCGGGCAGGCGGTCGGGCCGGCCTTCATCGCCGCGCCGTTCGATCACGAAGTGCCGACCTTCCTCGTAGCCCAGCTCGCGCAGTCCGTTCAGCAGCGCTGTGATCGTCGAGTTCTGCGGTTGTGAGCCGACTGGATTCGAGGGGCGGCCGGAGCTGAGGATGCCGATGCGGTGGAGCTTGCGCGACGGCTGGCCAAGGCCTGCCAGCGGTCTGGCAAGCAGGCCCCCGGCGGCAGTGGCGAGCAGGCCGCGGCGCTTCACTCGACCACCCGGTCGGCGCGCAGCAGCAGCGCCTGCGGGAGGGTCAGGCCGAGCGCCTTAGCGGTCGCCCGGTTGATGACGAGCTCGGAGCGGGTCGGCAGCTCGAACGGGATCTGCGCCGGCTTCAGGCCGCGAAACAGCTTGTCGATTTGGACCGCGGTGCTCTTTGTCTGGTCCTCCCAGTCGAGCCGGTAGCTCATCAGGCCGCCGGCCTCGACGTAGAAGCTGTACTCGAACATCGTCGGCAGTCGGTTGCGCAACGCCGTATCCGCAATCTCCTTCGGTGCAATGCTCGCGCCCAAGCCGAAAACGAAGGCCGCGCTGACGCCGGCATTGCGCTCAGACCTCAGCGCCGTCTGAAGATCGGCGGCGCCGTCGACCGGCACGGTCTTCGTCACGAGACCAAGCTCGCGCGCCGCGGCGTCCAGGGCTCGAGTCATCTCGCCTGCGAATTGAGACCGGTCCGCCTTGAGGACGACGATCAGCCGTGCGAGCCTGGGCACCATGGACTTCAGCAACTCGATCTGCTTACGGTGCGACTCGGTTGTCGCCCACGACAGCCCGGTTATGTTGCTCCCGGGGTTTGCATAGCTCCCGGCAAAGCCGCTGCCGATTGGATCGCCCACGCCAGTCACGATGGGAATCGTCGTGGTGGCCCTCTGGAGCGCCCGCGTCGCGGGCGTGCCGCGCGTGAGGATCGTGTCAACGCCCGAGCGCGCCATTTGCAAGGCGAGTTCCGCGAGCCGTGCCGAATCGCCATTGGCGAAATGCCATTCCACGCTCAGATTCGTCCCTTCGACCCAGCCCAGTTCGGCCAGCGCCTTGCGCAGCTCGGGTGCGAGCCAGTCCCAACTCTCAGGCCGGTCGTACAGCAGGACGCCCAGGCGGCGCCGGACAGGCGATTGCTCGGCCGCGCGAACCGGCCGCACCGCAACTGCGCCCGGTCCCAACACCAGCATCAGCAAGCGTCGCCGGTTCATCATTCGATCACCTCGTCGGCACGCAGCCGCACCGCCTGCGGGATCGCGAGCCCGATCTCGCGCGCGGTCTTCAAGTTCAGCACCAACTTGAACTCGCGCGGCTCCTCCATGGCCATCTCGGCCGGCCGTCCGCCTTTGAGCACACGGCCTGCATAGCGGCCGGCGCGGCGGTAGATGTCCTCGAAGTCCGGGCCGTAGCTCATCAGCCCGCCTTCGCGCGCGCCGATTTCGAGCTCGAACATCGATGGCAGCCGGTACTTCGCCGCCGCCTGCGCGTACTCCTTCTCCAGGTTGTTGCGCGTCGACAGCAGCGTGCTCGTCACCGCCTGGACCTTGGCATCGACCAGCTTGCGGAACGCTGCGTCCAGCAACTCGGGCTTGTCGACGTGCACCGCCACCAGCGTCAGGCCGAGCTGCCTGGCAGCCTTCTCGGCGTGATCGAGCTCCTGTGTGCAGGCGTCGCGCATCGCCTGGTCGATGACCACGCCGACGCGCTTGAGTCCCGGCACGGTCTCCATCAGCAACTGGAAGCGCTTGACCGTGAGCTCGTTGTTCATCGTCGTCACGCCGGTGACGCGCGTGCCCGGCCGGGCCAGGGAGTTGACGAACTTCAGCTCCACCGGGTCGAGGATCGTCGCGATGACGATCGGCGCGTTCTTGTCCGCGTACCAGGCGGCGGTGGCCATCGGCGTCGAAGGCGCGAAGAACAGGTCAACCTTGGCCGCGGCGAGCTCCCGGGCCAGGGGCTTGAAGCGTTCGGCGTCGTTGGACGCCGAGCGCCTGAGCAACTCGAGGTTCTTGCCTTCGACGAAGCCCTCGCTGCGCAGGCCTTCGATGAAGCCTCTGAGCGTGGCCTCGTAGTAGGAGCCCTGGTCCTGCCAGCTCAGGTAGCCGACGCGGGCGACGCGCTCCTGCGCCGGTGCGGGCAGCACGCAAAGCAGTGAAAGAGCCAGGGCCAGCAGCTTTCTCATCATCCGACTCCCTACTGAATCACCTCGTCGGCGCTGACCAGCAGCGACTGCGGCATGGTGATCCCGAGCGCCTTCGCCGCCTTCAGGTTGATCGCCAGTTCGAGCTTGGTCGCCTGCTCGAACGGAATCTCACCCGGATTTGCGCCCTTCAGAATCTTGTCGGCCAGCGCCGCCGCGCGCCGGGCGATCGCCGAAAAATCCGATTGGTACCACGCCAGGCCCCCGCCTTCCAACAGGTAGCTCTTGTCGCCCCACACCGAGGGCAGCCGGTTCTTCGCAATCAGCTCGCCGAGCCGCGCACGGTGGACATAGAACGTGGCGTCGGCGAGCACGAGCAGCCCGCCGGCGCGTTCGCGCGCCAGCGTGGCGAATGCGGCCTCGAATTCGTCCGGACCGCGCGCATAGAGCCGCAGGATCTTCACGTCCAGCCGTTGTTCGAACTCGGCGAACCTTCGGTCCCCCGCGGCGCTGGGCGGCGGCAACGTGTTGGGGTTGCCGAGGATCCCCACGCGCTGCACCGCCGGCACCAGGTCCTTGAGCAACTGCAAACGCTTGGCCACCAGTTCGATGCCCCACGCACTCACGCCGGTCACGTTGCCACCCGGCCGCGCCATCGTCGCCGCGAGGCCCATCTCCACCGGGTCGTCGACGGGCGCCGCGACGATCGGGATCGTGTGGGTCGCCGCTTTGGCCGCGTACGCCGGGGCCGGGCCCATGGCCATGAGCACGTCGGGGCCGAGCGCCAGCAGTTCGGCCGCCAGCGCGGGCAACCTCTCGGTCTTGCCTTCGGCAAAGCGGAAGTCGATCACGAGGTTGCGGCCCTCCTCATGGCCCAGCTCGCGCAGGGTCTGGCGGAACGGTTCGATGAAGACGCGCTGCACGCTCGCGTCAGGCGTCGTGCCACCGAGGAAGCCGACGCGCGCCGTCTTGCGCGCGGTCTGCGCAAGCCCGGGCACGGGCCACATCGCAACGGCCAACGATCCCGCCAAGATCTGTCTGCGCAACATCGCGAACTCCTTTCGGGCAGCCGGTGCCGATTAGCCAACCGCCATGCCCTGACCTCCTGGGCGGCGCGGTTATTCCGGCAGCCCCATTGAAGCACCAAACTCCCCCCGTAGCCCAGAGGGCCGACACCCGGTCGAAGGCGGCGCGGCATCGACGATCGAGCGGCGGCGCCGTTGTAGCTGCCATTGCCGGGATGCGACCGGTCACTGAGGTCTGCGCTGCCGCCGGCCAACGACGATGCATTCAAAACCCTGTCCCACCAAAGCCCGCGCCACCGTGCCACCATCACGGCATGAATCAGACGATCACCTCACCGCGCCGCGTCGAGCGCCTGGTCGCCGGACAACCCACCAGTGACGGTGCCGGCGTCAAGCTGGTGCGCGTGCTGGCGCAGGATCTGCAGCGCCGGCTCGACCCGTTCCTGCTGCTCGACGCCTTCGGCACCGACAACCCCGGCGACTACATCGCCGGTTTTCCCGATCACCCGCACCGCGGTTTCGAGACCGTGACCTACATGATCGCCGGCCGCATGCGCCACCGCGACTCGGCCGGCAACGAGGGCCTGCTCACCAACGGCGGCGTGCAGTGGATGACCGCCGGCCGCGGCGTGTTCCACAGCGAGATGCCCGAGCAGGAGGATGGCCGCATGGAGGGCTTCCAGCTCTGGCTCAACCTGGCCGCCAAGGACAAGATGATCACGCCCTGGTACCGCGACATCCCCAGCGCCGAGATCCCCGAGGCGCGGCTGCCCGGCGCCACGGTGCGCGTGATCGCAGGCGCGAGCCACGGTGTGACCGGCGCGATGCAGCGCGACCGCACCGAGCCGCTCTACCTGGACATCCATCTCGACGCCGGGGCCCGCATCGAGCAGCCCCTGCCGGCCGCGCACAACGCGTTCGTCTATGTCCACCGAGGCGCGCTGACGATCGACACCAGCGAGGTGGCGGTACAGCGCATGGCGATCCTGGCCAACGCCCCGGGCAGCGACGGCGTCGTGTTGCAGGCCGGCGACGCACCGGCGCGCATGCTGCTGATCGCCGGGCGGCCGCTCAGGGAGCCGATCGCACAGTTCGGCCCGTTCGTGATGAACACGCGCGCGCAGTTGCTCCAGGCCATCGAGGATTTCCAGAGCGGCCAGCTCGTGGCCTGAGCGAACTCGCAGCTGCGGGCAGCGCCCGGCTACCGGGTCACTCGACCTTCACGCCCTTCCAGAACGCCACCCGCCCCTTGATCTGCGCAGCGGCCTCGCTCGGCTCGGGGTAGTACCACGCCGCGTCGGGGTTCATTTCGCCGTTGACCAGCAGGCTGTAGTAGCGCGCCTGGCCCTTCCAGGGGCAACTGGTACGGTGGTTGCTGAAGGTCGTGTACTCGCGCTTCAGCGAGCTCTCGGGGAAGTAGTGGTTTCCCTCGACGACCACGGTGTCGTCGCTCTCGGCGATGACCACGCCGTTCCAGATCGCTTTCATCGCCAGGGCCTCCGCGGGTTCCAGGCCGACATGGTATGCGGCTACGATGCCGCCCGCACACCGGAGCGTCTCGCATGAGTTCACCCTACCCCCACCTGCTCGCACCGCTGGACCTCGGTTTCACGACGCTGGCCAACCGCGTCCTGATGGGCAGCATGCACACCGGACTGGAGGACTCGAGGAAACACTTTCCGCGCATGGCCGCCTACTACGCCGAGCGCGCGAGGGGCGGTGTCGGCCTGATCGTCACCGGCGGCTTCGCGCCCAACATCGAGGGCTGGTCCAAACCGTTTGCCGGTACGCTGGCCACCGCCAGCGCCGTGCAGCGCCACCGCCAGATCACCAGCGCCGTGCATGCCGAGGGCGGCAGGATCGCGCTGCAGATCCTGCACACCGGACGCTATGGCTACCAGCCGTTCTGCGTCGCGCCGTCGCGCATCCAGAGCCCGATCTCGCCGTTCGCGCCGCGTGAGTTGTCCGCGCGCGGCATCGAGCGCCAGATGCGCGCCTTCGTGCGCTGCGCCAGGCTCGCGCGCGACGCCGGCTACGACGGCGTCGAGGTGATGGGCAGCGAGGGCTACTTCATCAACCAGTTCCTGGTCGCCCACACCAACCACCGCACCGACGAATGGGGCGGTTCGTACAAGAACCGCATGCGCCTGGCGGTCGAGATCGTCGCGCGCGTCCGCGAGGCCGTCGGAACCGACTTCATCATCGTCTACCGGCTCTCCCTGCTCGACCTGATCCCCGACGGCAGCTCGTGGGACGAGGTGGTGCTGCTGGCCAAGGCCGTCGCCGCTGCCGGCGCGACGATCGTCAACAGCGGCATCGGCTGGCACGAAGCGCGTGTTCCCACCATAGCTACCAGCGTGCCGCGTGCCGCGTTCGCCTGGTTGACGCAGAAGCTGCGCCGCCAGCTGCACGCCGACGGTCTGCGCATACCTCTGGTCGCCAGCAACCGCATCAACACGCCCGAAGTCGGCGAACAGGTCATCGCCGACGGCTGCGCCGACATGGTGAGCCTGGCGCGGCCGTTTCTCGCCGACGCCGACTTCGTCAACAAGGCGCGGCGCGGCCAGGCCGACCAGATCAACACCTGCATCGCCTGCAACCAGGCCTGCCTGGACCACACCTTCAGCAACCGAATCTCGACCTGCCTGGTGAATCCGCGCGCCTGCAACGAGCTCGAGCTGGTGATCCACCCAGCGCGCGCGAAGAAGCGCTACGCCGTCGTCGGCGCCGGCCCGGCCGGCCTGGCTGCCGCGACGACGCTGGCCGAACGCGGGCACGAGGTGCACCTGTTCGAGGCGATGGATCGCATCGGCGGCCAGTTCAACATGGCCCGCCGCATCCCCGGCAAGGAGGAGTTCGACGAGACGTTGCGCTACTTCCGCCGCCGCCTCGAGACCACCGGCGTGGTGCTGCACCTGAACACCCGCGCCGACGCAGCGGGTCTCGCGGCGCAGCGCTTCGACGCGGTCTTGCTGGCCAGCGGCGTGGTGGCGCGCGATCCGCGAATCCCGGGCCAGGATCACCCGCGCGTGCTGAGCTACACCGACGTGCTGCTGCACGGAAAGGCGGTGGGAAAGCGCGTGGCCATCGTCGGTGCCGGCGGCATCGGCTTCGACGTCGCGGAGTACCTGAGCGTGGGCACCGACCTCGGCCACCGTTCGCCGACGCTCGACATCGAATCCTGGCGCCACGAATGGGGCGTCGCCGATCCGCAGGCGCACCGCGGCGGCGTGGTGCGCGCGGCGCCGGTACCCTCGGCGCGCCAGATCACGCTCCTGCAGCGCAAGGCCGGCAAGCATGGCGCGGGCCTGGGCAAGACGACCGGCTGGATCCATCGCGCGGCGCTCAAGATGAAACAGGTGGAGACGCTCGCCGGCGTGAACTACGAGCGCATCGGTGAACAAGGCTCGGGAGTGGGCCTGTTCATCAGCTTCGGCGAGGGCCGCAAGGACGGCACCGTGCTGGAGGTCGACCACATCGTGTTGTGCGTAGGCCAGGAGCCGCAGCGCGAACTGCAGGCGCCGCTGGCCGCGGCCGGCATGCCGGTGCACCTGATCGGCGGTGCCGACCTGGCCACCGAGCTCGACGCCAAACGGGCCATCGACCAGGGCACGCGACTGGCCGCGCATCTGTAGCCGGCGCACGCCAGAAATGCAAAGGGCGCCCGATGCCTCGGGCGCCCTGGTTCGGGAGCGGCCGGCGAACGGTCAGACCGGCTGTGCAGCGACGGCCCTGGCGAGCTGGACGGTGGCGTGTTCGGGGCTGGCCAGACCGTTCAGTCCGAGCAGCACGGAAATCGTGACGAGGGTGGCCAGGCTGAACGCGGCGACTTGGGTGCTGAGGTGGCGGGTCATGGTGGGCTCCTGTTGCGGCTGGGATTGCGCTGTCGATGGAGCGAACTCTAGGCAAGCCTCGTGGCTGGCGCGAGCGGATTGCGATCAACGTCGGCATCGGGCGGATGAACTGCGGAACGGGCGGATGAATCGGACCGGCGAGGCCCGAAACGACCAATCAGCCAGGACCGCCCGGCCACAACAGCCCCTCGACGATCAGGTCGTCTGGCAGCTCGTCCACGTACTCGGTCACGTCCAGCCCATCGGCGAGCTCAAGGCTCGAGTCGAACCAGCCACACCGGCTGAAGTCCTGGGTTTCCGGGTCTTTCGCTTCCGGCGCTTCGATCGGCACCAGCGCCATCTCGGCCAGCGTGACGGACAGCGGCTGCATCAGGCACCGGACGCGCGCGGTCCGGGGCCAGGGCAACGAGGCGATCAATGGGCTCACGGCGGGCTCCTGCACGGTTGTTCGATGGCTTCATCGTCGTCGCCGCAGGCCGCGCGCACCATCGCCCAAGAGTCGGATCAGCGGGGGCCCTCCGAAGGGGGAGACGCTTCGGCCATGTCAAGATCGCTGCCATGTGTGGCCGCTACGTCGTCGCCTACGACCCCGACACCCTGGTATCGGGCTTCAGCCTGACGCGCATACAGCCCTTCCCCAAACGCTGGAATGTCGCGCCGCAGTCGCAGGTGCCGGTGGTCTTCGAGACCAAGGACGGCGAGCGTGTCGGCGAGCTGATGCGCTGGGGCCTAGTTCCGCATTGGGCCAAGGACGAAACGATCGGGGCCAAGCTGAACAACGCGCGCGTCGAAGGCATGGCCGAGAAGCCCTCGTTCCGTCACGCGGTGCGGCGGCGCCGCTGCCTGTTACCGGCCAGCGGCTACTACGAGTGGCAGCCGATTGCGCAGCCCAGCGGCAAGCCGGTCAAGCAGCCGTGGTACATCACGCCCAGAAACGACGCCTTCTTCGCCATGGCAGGCCTGTTCGAAGCCTGGCGTGCGCCCGGCGCCGACGAAACCAGCCCTTGGCTGTTGACCTGCTGCGTGGTCACCACCGACGCCAGCCCGAAGGTCGCCTCGATCCACGACCGCATGCCGGTGATGATTGCGCGCACGCACTGGGCAGCGTGGCTCGCACGCGCGAACCAGGACCCGTCCTCGCTGGCACCCTTGATGAGCGGCCTGCCCGATGACGCCATTCAGGCCTGGCCGGTATCGCGCGCGGTCAGCCGCTCCAGCAGCGAGGGCGAGGAGCTGATCGCACCGTTGCCTCAGCTTTCATAGCGCTGGCCCAGCGCCAGCGTCTCGGTCGTGCCGATCACGGCATTGAGACCCTCGAAATCGAGCATGCGCTCGCGCCAAGGCGCCGTGCTGCCATGTGCTTTGAGACTCGCGTAGTAGCCCTGCAGCGTGTGTGCGACGGCACGCGCGGTACCGCCCGGAAAGATCGCGAGCCGGAAACCGCGCGCCTGCAACTGGGCCGCGCCCTGCAGCGGCGTCTTGCCACCCTCGACCATGTTGGCCAGTAGCGGCACGCGTGCCGCGAAACGCTGGCAGGCGGCATCCATCTGCTCCGCCGTGCGCAGAGCCTCGATGAACAAGGCGTCGATACCGCAGGCCAAGTACGCCTCGGCGCGCTCGAAGGCCGCCTCCAGGCCCTCCACGGCCAGTGCGTCGGTCCGCGCGAGGAGCAAGGTCTCGCGCGAACGCCGGGCATCGAGTGCGGCGCGCAGCTTGCCGGACATCTCGGCGCTCGACACCAGCGCCTTGCCGTCGAGGTGACCGCAGCGTTTCGGAAAGCCCTGGTCCTCGAGTTGGATCATGGCCGCCCCGGCCCGCTCGAAGCCACGCACCGTGCGCTGCACATTGAGTGCGTTGCCGAAGCCCGTGTCGGCATCGACGATCACCGGCAGCCGCACGCGCTCCGTGATGCGAGCCAGCGTGTCCTCCACCTCGCTGAAGGTGGTGAGCCCGATGTCGCTGCGCGCCAGCCTGGTGTAGGCGATCGAGGCCCCCGAGAGATAGAGCGCCTCGAACCCGGCCTGCTCGGCGATCAACGCCGACAGGGCGTCGAAGACGCCCGGTGCCACCAGCAGCGCCGTCGATCGCAGGCGCTCGCGCAATGGGGTCATAGCTCCTCCCTGCGTTGACGCGCGATGGTCTGCGCGGCGATGAAACCACCAGCCACCGCGCTGAGCAGCCCGTTGCCCGACAGATAGCCCCACACCGCGTCGCCCGAAACCCCGCGCGCTGCGCCGCCGGCGGCCAACAGATTCGGGAACGGTGCCCCATCTTCCCGCAGCACCCGACACTGGGCATCGATGTCGAGCCCACCCTGGGTATGGAACAGGGCGCCGGTCACCTTCACGGCATGCAGGGGCTCGCTCAGCGTGCGGGTGAACCGGCGGCCGAACGGGTCGGCGCGATGAGGCGAGATCGATTGCAGCGTGGCGCGCAACACCCCCGCATCGCAGCCGATGACCCGGGCCAGACCCGCCGCATCGGCCGCCGAGCGCAAGGCGCCGGCGCGTTCGGCGTCGCAAAAATCCGGAAAGGTGCGCGCCAGCGCCAACAGCTCGTCGTCGAACAGGTCCCAGGCCACGCCGCCAGGTTGCGCGAGCACTTGGACGGCCGCCTCGGAATAGCCCAGGGACTCGTCGTGGAAGCGGCGCCCCTCGGCATTGATCTGCACACCGCCTTGCATCATCAACGCCCAGGAGATCAGCGCACCCTGCGGCACAGCCCAGGAGCCATGGCCCTGGTAGCCACCCAGGTCGGCGAGCCGGGCGCCGAGCTGCCGGCCCCAGCGTATCGCGCTGCCGTCGTTGCCGACATGGCCTGCGAACGGCGCGTCGCGCATCTCCGGCAGCAGCTCGGCCACCATCGAGGCGTCGCCGCCGAAGCCGTTGCATGCCAGCAGCAGCTGCTCGCAGCGCAGCGCCTCGATCCGCCCGTCGGGCCGCTCGAAGTGCACACCCTGCAGGCGAGAATCTGCACCCACGTCGAGGGCGATCACGCGCGCGCGGGTCATCACGTCGGCACCCAGCCGGGTGGCTGCCGCCTCGAGCGCTTCCACCAACGCAGCGCCGGTGCGCGGGGCCAGCGCGTGCATGCGCCGTACCGAGTGCCCGGGATACAAGAAGCCGTCGAGAAGTTCGAACTCCAGCCCCTGGCGCGCCAGCAACTGCAGCGCTGGCACCGATGCGGCCGCATAGGCCTGCACCAGGTGAGCTGCAGCTCGACCTCTGGCCTTGGCCTGGATGTCGGCGGCAAACTGTTCGACGCTGTCGTCCACCTCGGCCGCGCGCTGCCAGCGCGTCGGCGCCGCAGGAATGAAGCCCGAGGACAACGCCGTCGACCCCCACGGTCGCACATCGCGCTCAAGCAACAAGCACTCGACGCCCGCCTCGCGCAGGGCAATCGCGGCGGTGAGGCCGCACGCGCCGGCGCCGACGATGGCCACCGGCACGCGCGGCAACGATTCCATGGCTTGACCGCGTGTCAGCTCGTGGGCCGGAACAGATACTGCCCGCGTGGCTTGCCGACGATGCGGCCGTCTTCGTAGATCACCTCGCCGCGCAGAAAGGTCGTGTCCACGCGCGCCGACAGTTCCAGACCTTCGAACGGCGTATAGCCCTGCGTCGATGGCGACTCCTTGGCGCGGATGGTCCAACTGCGCGCCGGATCGAGCAGGGCGATGTCGGCGTCGAATCCGACCGCGATGTCGCCCTTGGCATTCAGCCCGAATCGCTGTGCCGGGTTCCAGCTCGTCACGCGCGCCATGTGGTTGTACGACATGCCGCGCCGGCTGCCTTCGCTGACCAGCGCGGGCAACAGGTACTCGGTGCCGCCGAAGCCGCTCTTGGCCATCCAGATGTTGCCGAAATAGCGCTTCGGAATCTTCGTCTCGTGGCGGCAGCAGGCATGGTCGGATACCACCCAGTCCAGCTCGCCGGCCAGCAGTGCGTCCCACAGGAACTCCACGTCCTCGCGCGGGCGTATCGGCGGATTTACCTTGGCGAGTTCGCCGGCCGCGGAGGTGATATCGAGCATCAGGTGGCCGATCGTCACCTCGCGGCGGAAGTCGATGTGCGGGAACACCTCGGCCATCATCAGTGCGGCCTGCACCGCCTTGCGCGAACTCAGGTGCAGCAGGTTGATGTTGGGCAGCGCCGTCTCGTTGGCGAGGTAGGCCGCGATGAAGACCGCCAACCCTTCCGAATGCGGCGGGCGCGACGCGTGGTATGCCGCCAGCCCCTTGAGCGACTTGTCCTTCTCGACCGTCCTGGTGTAGGCCGTCATGATCTCGGCGGTCTCGCAGTGCAGCGACAACGAGATCTGGCGCGCGGCATCGGGCAGCTTCTCGCGCGCCTGCTGCACGCCGCGCATCACGAACTCGAAATGCGCGATGTCATAGCGCTCGTCGGGGCCGATCATCAGGAAGTCGCGCTGCGAATCCGACGCGCCATGCAGCCCGTGCGAGCCGTAGAACATGAAGATCTTGAAGCTCGACACGCCATGCTTGGACACCAGCTCCGGTATCTCCGCGATGTGGTTGCGGTCCATCGGCGCCAGGTGGAAGCCATAGTCGACATGAAAGCGCCCCTTCGCCGCCGCCAGGACCTCCGGAAAGAAGGTCCGGTAGGGCCCACCCTTGTTCAGGTAGTACTGCCCGGTGCGAAAGTAGTTGAGGCTCGAGGTCACGCCGCCCGTCGCCGCAGCTTGGCTCTCGCTGACCGCGTCCTCGGCCAGCGGGGCGTAAATGCCGCTGTGCATGTGGGCGTCGACGACGCCGGGAAACGCCAGCCGGCCGCGGCCATCGTGTACCGCCTTCGACTGGGACACGTCGATGCCCGGCGCCACCTTGGCGACCTTGCCGCGATGGATCGCGATGTCGGCCTCGTGCACCACGTTGCCATGCGGCCGCACGACGCGGACGTTCTTGATCAGCAGGTCATATGACGGCGCGCGGTTCGCTGGCTTGGCCATGAGAGTCCTTCGTCGTTCGGCCGCTGCGTGTCAAGACGGTGTGGTCCGCAGGCGGCCCTTGAGTTGCGGCAGCAGCCCTCCGGCCTCGACCATGTCGAGCAGGAAGTCGGGAATCTGTTCACAGGCCAGGGCTGGCGCATGCACAGCCAGCTCACGCCCTGCGGCGTCGATGCGGCAGCGGACCCAACCGCTGCGGGCATCGAAATCGATGCGTTCGCCGTCGGCGATGGCGTCGGCGTCGCGGCAGGTGAGCAGCATCAGGCCGACGTTGAACGCGTTGCGGAAGAACAGCCCGCCGAAAGACGGCGCGATCACGGCCGCGATCCCCAGATGCACCAACGCGGCGGCGGCCTGTTCGCGCGACGAGCCGATGCCGAAGTTCGGCCCGGCCACGATCACGTCGCCGCGCCGCACCTCGAGCGCGAACTGCGGGCGGGTGGATTCCAGGCAATGCTGCGCGATCACCTCGACGGGGTATTTCATCCAGGCGCCGGGCGCCAGGGCGTCGGTGTCGACATCGGACCCCAGGCGCCACACGCGGTGCCCGATCGAGGCCGTCGACGTGTCGGCGCCAGCGCGCCCTCGGCGCCCTCTATGCAGCAGGGCCGTGCCGGATGTCCTGCGCTTGTCCATCAACGCGTCGACTCCGTCTCGCCGTCCCACAACACCTCGCGCGGATCGGTGATGCGACCGCGCAGCGCGGAGGCAGCCACCGTGTACGGCGAGGCCAGGAAGATCTGTACGCTGGCCGGCCCCATGCGGCCCCGGAAATTGCGCGCGATCGACGTGATCACGGTGCTGTCCTCCGGCATGGTTCCGCCATAGCCGGCACAGATGCCGCAGGCGCTGGGCAACAGCTCGGCGCCGGCCTCCTGCAGCCGGCGCAGGATGCCTTCGCGTTCGGCGGCCTCGCGGTCGTGCAGGCTCGCCGGCGCGACCAGCAGGCGCACGCGCTTGTCGATGCGATAGCCGGCCAGCACGCGCGCGGCCGCGCGCAGGTCGTCGAGCTTGGCCCCGGTGCAGGCGCCGATGTAGGCGATCTGCACCGGTGTCGGCTCGATATCGTCGACGTCGCGCGCATGGGCCGGGCTGTGCGGCAGCGATATCTGCGGCGCCAGCGTCGAGGCGTCGAAGTTGTGGCGCACACCGGGCGCGTCCTCGTCGCTGTGCCAGGGTTCGACCTCGATCTCGCGCGCGCCGGCCTGCCACAGCCAGGAGCGCGTTTCGTCATCGGGCGCGATCAGGCCGACCTGCGCACCCAGCTCGGCGCTCATGTTCGACAGTGTCATGCGCTCGTTCATCGACAGCGCCGACACCGCCTCGCCGCAGAACTCCACCGCCTGGTACTGGCCGCCGTTCATGCCGTAGCGCCCGATCATCGACAGCATCATGTCCTTGGCCGTCACGCCATAGGCCAGGCGTCCGCTCCAGCGCATGAAGATGGTTTGCGGCACGCGCACCCAGATCTCGCCGGTCACGAGAACACTGAGCATCTCGGTAGCGCCGATGCCGAACATGTAGGCGCCAAACGCGCCGCCGGTGGGCGAATGCGAATCGCCGCCGACGCAGAACATGCCCGGTCGAATGTGCCCATGCTGCGGCACGACGACATGGCAGATGCCCTGGCTGTCGTACACATGCGGCAGCGCCTGCTCGCGCGCCCAGTCGCGCGCGATGCGCACGATGCGTCGCGACTCGTCGTCGGCCTCCGGCACATAGTGGTCGATCACCAGAACGACCTTGTCCTTGTCCCAGATCGCGGCACCGAGATCGGCCAGCATCGGCTTCAATCGCCGCGGGCCACTGGAGTCGTGGAACATCGCGAGGTCGACGCGACAGGTCGCAATCTCGCCAGGCACAACCGCCGGCCGGCCGCTGGCGCGGGCAATCAGCTTCTGCGCCAGCGTCTGCGGACGATCCGAGGCGTTCACAGGGCACCCCATCTATTGAAAGACCGAGTTCTGGGTCTTGCTGACCCAGACCTTGGCATCGATGCTACCGACACGCGACAGCTCCATCTGGTACTGATAGCGGTCCGGCCGATACAGTCCCTGGAGCCATTGCACCGGTCGGTCATCGGTATCGTAGATCAGCCGCTGCACCGCGAGCAGCGCCGAACCGACCGCCACGTCGAGATGGCGTGCCACCTCGGCATCGGCCAGGCGCGCCGAGATGACCTGCGTCGCGCGCCCGATCCTCGTGCCCGCGGCCTCCATCAGCACCAGGATCGGCTTTCGCGCCAGCTCGCGCCGGCCGAACGGCGCCTTGGCCTTCGGCACATGCGTCGTGATGTGGGACAGCGGGCCTTCGCGCGTCTGGCGCACACGGATCGCCTTTTGCACCGGCTCGCCGGGCTCGATGCCCAGGACCTCGGCCACCGCGCCCGGGCAGGGCAGTGTCTCGACCGACACCACTTTGACACTGGTCGTCAGTCCCATGCTGACCAGGCTTTCCAGCAATCCGGTAAAGGCGGCGCCGTTGGCGCGCCCGCCGTGGGTTGGCAGCGGCACCGTGCCGCGCCCTGGCGTGCGCCGGATCAAGCGCTCGGCCGCAAGGCGCTCGAGCGCCTTGCGCACGGTGACGCGCGCCACGCCGAACTCGCGCATCAACGCGATCTCGCCCGGAACACCGTGCGCAAAACGACCTTCATGCAACTGCTCGCGCAGCACCACGTAGATCTGGTGGTACTTGGGCACCGGCAGCGTGGCAGTCATGGTCGGGCACCGTACAAATGTCCCTTTGTTCTGTCAATAGAACAATTGAAACGACACGCCGCAGCCGCGCGGCCCGGCGGCGAAACTGGGTGGCGATGGGCCCGCTGATCGGCCGATCGTCCATTGCACGCCAGCCTATGCTGAACCCCATGAGCCGATCGCCCGCCTACCCTTCCGCCGCCCGTGCCTATGCCGGCTTCGGGCGCCAGCATCCGATCGATTCGATCGAGTGGGAGCAGCTGCCATCGCTGGCCGATGCGCTGCGACGCAACCTCTTCTCGACGACCAGCGGTTCGGTCTGGAACGACACCGAACCGCTGGGGTCGCACCCCATGCAGTCCGAAGCAGCGCCCGAGCCTTTCGTCGAAGTTATGGCCGGACTGCACATGCGCGAGATCACCGGCGACGAGGTGTTTCGCCATTTCTTCGGATACCCGCGGACTCACTGACCTGCCCGCGATCCGGGCCGTCGGCCCCGATTGACCGCGCCGCGCGCCCAGCGCACCATGGCGCCATCGCTGCCCGTGAGCCTTGTGCGATGTCCACGCCCCCCGGCCCGACCCCCGAGCCCAGCGCCACGCGCTGGCGCGACCCGAAACGCCTGTGGTGGCTGCTTTCGGCCGCGCTGCCGCTGCTGGTGGGGTTCAACCTGCTGCGCTACAGCAGCACCGGCCTGACGCTGTGGTTGTGGCAGATGACCTTGTTCGTGTACATCGTCATTCCGCTGCTCGACCTCCTGCTCGGCGAAGACACCAGCAACGTCCCCGAATCCGCGGTCGCGGCCCTCGAGTCACGGGCCTGGTACCGCGTGCTCGTGGTGCTGTTCGTGCCGCTGCAGTTCGCCGTCACGATCTGCGGCGCCTGGATCGCCGCCACGCACGAGCTGTCGGCGCTGGGCTGGGTCGGACTCGTGCTGTCGGTCGGTGGCATCAACGGCGTGGCCATCAATACGGCGCACGAGCTCGGCCACAAGATCACCGGCTGGGAGCGCTGGCTCGCGCGCATCACGCTGGCGCCGGTGGCCTACGGGCATTTCTACGTCGAACACAACCGCGGCCATCACGCCCGCGTGGCCACGCCGGCGGACCCGGCCAGCGCGCGCCTGGGCGAGAGCTACTGGGCGTTCCTGCCGCGCACGATGATCGGCAGCCTGCGTTCGGCCTGGCAACTCGAGGCCTTGCGGCTGGGGGCGCAGGGACGGGCGGCCTTCCATTGGCGCAATCAGAATCTCCAGGCCTGGGCGATGACGCTGGTGCTGTACGCCGGTCTCTGCGCCGCCTTCGGAGTGCAGATCCTGCCGTTCCTGCTGGTGCAGGCGCTGTACGGCATCTCGATGCTCGAAGTCGTGAACTACATCGAGCACTATGGCCTGCTGCGCGCAACCGGCCCCGACGGGAAACCCGGACGCTGCACGCCGCAGCATTCGTGGAACTCGAGCCACATCGTCTCGAATCTGTTCCTCTATCACCTGCAGCGCCACAGCGACCACCATGCGCACCCAGCACGTCGCTATCAGGCCTTGCGCCATTTCGCCGAAAGCCCGCAATTACCCTCGGGCTATGCAGCGATGCTGTTGGTCGCCTACGTGCCGCCGCTGTGGTTCGCGATGATGGACAAACGGGTACTGGCCCACTATGCAGGCGACGCGACGCGTGCCAATCTGCATCCGCCGCGCCGGGCCCTGTTGCTGGCCCGATATGGAGCGACCACACCATGACAACGCCTCCCATCGATCGCCGGCAGGCGATCCGCCTGATCGCCGCCGTGCCGTTGTTCAGTGTCGGCAGCCCGGGGTTGAGCGCCACCACCATGCAGTCGTGGCCGCTGAACACGCCACAACGCACCGGCATCCACGACTTGGCACCGGCGCCCGATGGCGGCGTGTGGTTCAGCGCACAGCGCAGCGGCCATCTCGGCTGGTTCGACCCGAAGACCGGCAGGACCGAACTCATCGCGCTGGGCTCTGGTTCGTCGCCGCATGGCGTCATCCAGGGCCCCGACCAAGCTGCCTGGTTGACGGACGGCGGGCAACAGGCGATCGTGCGCGTCGCCTGGCCGAGCCGCGAAGTGCGCCTGTACCGGCTACCAGAAGGCACGCCCTACGCCAACCTCAACACCTGCGCGTTCGACGCCGACGGCGACCTGTGGTTCACTGGACAGAGTGGCGTCGCCGGCAAGTTGGCGCTCAGGACCGGCGTGGTCAGCGTGAAGGACGCGCCGCGCGGCCGCGGGCCCTATGGCATCTGCGCGACTCCCGCAGGCGACATCTGGTGGTGTTCGCTGGCCGGCAGCTTCATCGCGCAGATCGACCGCAGGACGGGCGACTCGCGCGTCGTCGAGCCGCCGACCCGCAACCAGGGCGCGCGTCGCGTCTGGAGCGACAGTGTCGGCCGCATCTGGGTCAGCGAATGGAACTCGGGCAACCTGTCGATGCACGACCCGCGTGCGGGGAGCGCGGGCGGTTCGTGGAAGACGTGGAAATTGCCCGGTGACAACCCGCGTGCCTACGCGGTGTACGTCGACGAGAAGGACATGGTCTGGGTCAGCGACTGGGGTGCCAACGCAATCGTGCGCTTCGATCCGCGCGGCGAGAAGTTCGAAAGCTGGCGCCACCCGCGTGAATCGGCCCAAGTGCGCCAGATCCTCGGCCGGCCGGGCGAGGTGTGGCTGCCCGAGAGTGGCAACGAGCACATCGCGGTGATGCGGACCGCGTGAACGGCGCGCCCGGCGCGGGCGTCAGCCGAACGGCCTGACGCCGATCAACAGCTGATGGCCCCAGACGCCGAACGCCGCCCAGGCCAGCGCACCGACGACCACCGCCACGATCGCGGCGGACAGCGTGCCTGCCGGGCGATTCACCGCTGCCGCACGATCGCGCGCCAGCGCCGCGCGAAAGCCGAGCACCGCCCATAACAGGAAGCCACCGAAGAGAAACACGCCGGCCAGCGTGTGGTTGACCAGCAGGTGCCCCAGCGCCCAGGCCATCGTGCCCAGCATCATCGGGTGGTGCAAGCGCGCCTTGATCGCATTGCGCGGCACATAGGCGGCTGTCAGCAGCACGAAACTCACCAGCATCAACAACGACGCTGGCAGTCGCGTCCACTCGGGCGGCGTCCACAGCACGATCGGCTGCTGGCGAGCCAGACCGTAGCCCCAGACGACCAGGGTCAGCCCGACGGCCGACACCAGCGTGTACAGGCCCTTCCACACCGCCTCGCCGCGCCGCGCGATGAAGCGCTTGCGCGCATCGTCGGCCGCGATGCGTGCCGAGTGCACACCCAAGAACAACACGAGTCCGACGAGCAGTACGGTCATGGTGCAAGCCCTGTCGTTGCGGGATCAGTGCCCGCATTGTCCGGCCGTCGGCGGCCGGCGGATATGCTCCCGGCAACAACCCGCCGCGCAAGGACCATGCCTGACTCGCCCAAACCCGAAAAAGTGTTTCGCTACTACTGGGAGGACTTCGCCGCCGGCAGCACGCGCGAATTCGGCCCCATGGTCGTAACGCGCGAGGCGACGATCGAGTTTGCGCGCCAGTGGGACCCGCAGCCCTTTCATCTCGACGACGCTGCCGCGCAGGTGTCGCTGTTTGGCAGGCTGTCGGCAAGCGGCTGGCACACCTGCGCGATGGCCATGCGAATGATGTGCGACAGCTATTTGCTGGACACCGCAAGCATGGGCAGCCCGGGTGTCGAGAATCTCAAGTGGCTGAAGCCCGTCTACCCGGGTGACACGCTGCGCGGCCGCCTCACCGTGCTGGAGTCACGGGTGATGAACAGCAAGCCGGACCTCGGCCTATCCCGCTCGCGTTGGGAGATCTTCAATCAGCACGGCGACACCGTGCTGACGATGGAGGGCTGGGGCATCTTCCGCCGGCGTCCGTCCGGCTGAGTCAGACCTTGCCCGCAGGGCTGCGGACAAACAGCGACCAAACCCGCGCCAGGGCCGCGCTGCCGTCGGTGCCGCCGACCGCGGCGAGCGACTTCAGCGCGTCGTCCTTGCGTCCCGCCATCCACAACGCAATACCCATGTGCAGCCGCGCATCGTCGGGGCGACGCAGCGCACCCTTGGCGATGCCTTGCTCCATGAGCGGCACCCCCTTGGCGGCCTGGCCGCCGGTGACCCATGCAAGACCCATGTTGACCAGCGCGTCGCCCTCGCGGGCGGCGCGGGCGGAGGCTTCGCCGCGCACGAGATCGGTGGCGTCCTTCTCGGCCGCCTTTTCGGCGCGCTCGCGCAATTTGGCGTGCTCATCGGCATCCTTGCCATGGCCCAGCAACGCCAGCGACAGACCGCGGTCCATCACGCGCAGCGCCTCGGCGGGGTATCCCGCCCGCAGCGCCATCTGCGCCAGCTCCACATACTCCTCGGCGCTGCGCATCACGCCCGCGGCCAGGCGCAGGCGGTACACATCGAGCCACAGCCGCTCGGCGAAGCCCGGCTGCTTGGCCGCCCGCGACAGCAGTTCGCCCCAGTACTCGGGCTTGGGATAGGCAAGCGCCATGCGCTCCAGCGTGCGCAGATAACCCGCGTCGTCCTTGAGCTGGATATAGCTGCCGATCAACAGGCGCAAGGTCGTCTCGGGCGTGGCGCGGCCGGCCGCCTCATCGGCTGACACGCGTGACTCCAGTTCGCCCGCGGCGCCCTTGAAGTCGTTGTCCAGGTACAGCGATTGCCCAAGCAGGTCGCGCACCGCCGGATCAGTGCCCCCGTCCTGGAGATAGCGACGCGTCCAGACCACCGCCCTCGCGTAGTCCTTCTCCTGGTAGGTGAGTTTGGCGAGCAACTCCACCATCTGGAGCTGTTCGGCGCCCGAGAACTGGTTGCTCGCCACTACGGTCTCGAGCGACTTGGTGGCCTGCGCATAGTCGCGCGTGCTCAACGCCACCGACGCACGCCCGCGTTCGATCACCATCTGTTCGAATGGCGTCAGCGCCGACATCGCTGCGGCCTCGCGCAACTTCGCCTCGGCCGCGTCCTTTTGCCCCGTGCGGCCGGCCTCCTGCGCGGCGTACACCGCGGCTGCCACCTCCGGGCGCAGGGCGTTCGCGGGCGCGCTGGCCGCCGGTTCGGGGGGCGGCGTCGGTGTCTGCGCCTGCGCGATGCCAACGCTGGCGGCCAGCAGTGCGGCCAATGCGGCGCAGCGAATGGCAGCGGGGTGCAACCTGTGCGTCATTTCCGGGATTCAGTGCGGCGGAAGCGCGATTGTCGCCGCTTGTCCCGGGCCCCGTACCATGCGGATCATGCAAACGCCACCGATCGAAATTGAAACCGGCCGCAACCCGAATGCCTGCGTCATCGTGCTGCACGGGTTGGGCGCAGACGGCAACGACTTCGTGCCCATCTGTGAGCAGCTCGAGCTCGACGCGGTCGGCCCCGTGCGATATGTGCTGCCGCACGCGCCACAGCGGTCGGTCACGATCAACGGCGGCTATGTGATGCGCGCCTGGTACGACATCCTCGCGCTGGGTGGCCAAGGCGGCGAAGACGAGCCGGGCCTTCGCGCATCGCAAAGCCTCATCGAAGGCCTGATCGATCGCGAAATCGCACGCGGGCTGTCGGCGGCGCGCATCGTGCTGGCAGGGTTTTCACAAGGCTGCGCGATGACGCTGCTGGCAGGCCTGCGCCATCGCGAGCGATTGGCTGGCCTGGCGGGACTGTCGGGCTACCTGCCGCTCGCGGCATGCACCGCGGTCGAACGTGATCCCGCCAATCAGGCCACCCCGGTATTCATGGCCCATGGATCGTTCGACCCGATGATCTCGGCTGCGCGCGCCATCGCCTCGCGCGATGCCTTGCAGGCCCTGGGCTACGCCATCGAGTGGCACGAATACCCGATGGAACACTCGGTGTGCCTGGAAGAGATCCGCGATCTCAATCAATGGCTGCTTCGCGTGCTGGCGCGTTAGCAGGCAGTTGAACCCCACCGCCTGCAAACCTCGACCGGAGCGTCGTCGGCCATGGAATTCCATTCACCCGCCAGTTCCTTTGCCCCCTGCGCGTGGCACCGCAGGCTGCTTCTTGCTGCGCTGGCGCTGCTGCTGGGCGGCTGCGCCGCCTTGCCCACACGGGACCCGCCCCGCGTCAACGTCGTGGGAATCGAGCCCCTCGCGAGCGAGGGGCTCGAGATGCGGCTTGCCGTGAAACTGCGCGTGCAGAACCCCAACGACACACCGATCGAGTTCGATGGCATTGCGTTCGATCTGGAGGTGAATGGAAAGCCGCTGGCCGCCGGCGTCAGCGATGCCCAAGGCACCGTGCCGCGTTTCGGCGAGGCGGTGTTGAGCGTGCCGGTGTCGATTTCTGCGCTCGCGGTAGTGCGACAGGCCATGGGCTTGATCGACGGCGAATCGAGGGACCGGCTGCCCTATGTGCTTCGCGGCAAACTGGCCGGCGGGGTCTTCGGCACGATGCGATTCGCCACCGAGGGCACTTTGGCTTGGCCCGGGTCGATGCGGTGACTGCTGGGCGTCATCACAGCCCGCTCTCGGTACCTGCGCCCGAGCCGCTGGGTTGGTAACGACGTCGCGGACCTCTTCTCAACCAGGCGCGACAGGCGTATGTTGCTGTTCCGTTTCCGCCGCAAGGCTTCCAGGAGGTCCTCATGAGCCACTTGCCCGGCAAGTTCGTCTGGTTCGAGCATCAATCGTCCGACATCCCGAAGGCGCGCAAGTTCTACGACGCACTGTTCGGCTGGCACACCGAATCGATGCCGATCGGCAACCAGCGCTATTCGATGATCCTCAACGGCGATGGCACCACCAGCACAGCCATCGGCGGCTATGGCAGTGCTGCGGCCGACACCGCGCCGCGGTGGATGGCCTATCTGTCTGTGCTGGATGTCGACGCCAGCTACAAGGCCGCTCTGGCAGCCGGTGCCAAGGGCCTGATGGCACCGATGGATTTCGCCGCCGTGGGTCGCGGCGCGACGCTCGCCGACCCCACCGGTGCGGTGTTCTGCCTGTGGAAGAGCGCCGAGGGCGACGCGCCAGACACGCCCAAGGCCGTCGTCGGCAGTTGGTGCTGGAATGAGCTTTGGACACCCGACGACAAGCGGGCACTCGACTTCTACGAAAGCGTGTTCGGCTATACGCACGATACGATGGACATGGGCCCGCAGGGCACCTACTACCTGCTGAAGACGGGCGACATGTCGCGCGCCGGCCTGATGCGCTCGGTGGAACCCAAGGCGCCGCCCTGCTGGTTGCCATACGTGGCCGTGGCCGACTGCGACGCCACAGCCGCCAAGGCCAAGGCGCTCGGCGGTCAGGTGGTGACCCCGCCGACCGACATACCCGACATCGGCCGTTTCGCGGTGGCTGTCGATCCCCTGGGGGCGGCGATTGCAGTGATCAGGATGAGCGACTGATTGGTTCGAATGGCGGTTCGCGGCGCCCTGCTGCACGTTCCGGGCCATGCGTGCTGTTGTCCGGTATCACGATGGCACGCTGGCTGAAGCGCTGGCACAAGCCATCTTCTTGAAAGCGAGCGCATACATAGTTTCGATGACAAGACCGGTGGGACGGGCTGGGTGACGCGCGGCAGCGCTGCGCGCTGGAATCAGGGCTGCCTTGCAGGCCCGACAGCCATGCGCACTTACTGTCGCTCACGAAGACCGGGCAATCCACCGTTCCCGTTTCTCAAGCCGGCCCCCACAATCCGGCCCGTTGCCTGTTGCCATCTATAGAGACGATGCCCGCGCCGCGCTCCGAGTCGACCCCGAGCAGCCCACCACACGGTCGCTGGTATCCGGCGTCCGACGACACAGGAACCGGCTGGGCCCATGTTTCGGGTTGGGCGCAGCTGTACGGCACGAGGCGCTCGGTGTCCTGCGTCATTCCGGTGCGCAACCAGTTGCCGACCCTGCGGACCCTGCTGCCGCCGTTGAGCGACCTGCTCACCGAGTGCGGATATCCATGGGAAATGATTGTCATCGATGCGGCCAGCACCGATGGCACGGAGAGGATATTGAGCGCGTGGTGCGAGTTGCCGGGCTACAGGCTCGTCGCGCTGGACGAGAACGTCGGCCGCGCCGGCGCCATCGTCATAGGTTTCGAGGCTGCCCGCGGCGACGCCGTGATCCTGCTCGACGCCACGGTCGATCACCCGCTGTCGATCATCGCCGAAATGGTGCAGCGCTGGGAGGCGGGCGACAGCGTTGTGGTCGCTGCGCACGACGCTGATTCGGGCGACAGCGTACTGCGTGTGCCGGGCCAGGGCGAGGCGGCGCAAGACAATTCGGCCATGGCGGGCCTGCGTCTGACCGATGACCGCAGCGACTTGGTCCTGCTGGACAAGCGGATCGTGCGCGATCTGCTGCGCTGATCGACGAGCCGAAGCGAACCGCCTTCTAGACGTCGATGTTCGCCGCGCGCAGTGCGTTGCTCTCGATGAAGTCGCGCCGTGGTTCGACCTCGTCGCCCATTAGCATCGTGAACACGCGGTCGGCCTCGATCGCGTCTTCGATCTGCACGCGAAGCAGCCGGCGCACGGTGGGATCCATCGTGGTCTCCCACAATTGCTGCGGATTCATTTCGCCCAATCCCTTGTAGCGCTGGCGCCCGACCTGCCCCTCCGCCTGCGCCATCAGCCAGGCCATCGCCGCGCGGAAGTCGCTGGCCTTGTGTTCCTTGCGCCGCTCGCCCTCACCGCGCCTGACCACGGCCTCGGCGGCCAGCAGGCCCTTGAACGTGGCGCCCGAGCGCGCCAGCACCTCGTAGTCGGACCCGTGCACGAAGTCCTGCGTGATGACGCTGCTCTTCAGGTTGCCGTGGTGGCGACGCCCGATCCGCAATAGCTGCTTGTCGGTACGCAGGTCGACGTCGGCGCTGACCTCGGCGTCGTGCAACGCGGCCTTCATCGCCACGGCGCTGGCCTCGGCCGCGGCCTGGGTATCGAGATCCAGCGTCAAGCCGTCGGCGATCGCGCGCAACGCCTGCAGGTCCATCCAGTTGCCGAGGCGTTCGATCACGTTGCTCGCCAGCACGTACTGTCGCGCGAGTTCCTCGAGCGCGCTGCCGCTGATCGGCGGCTTGCCGGCGCCCGGCTCGACGCTGGCCTCCTGCAACGCGACCTTCAGCATGTAGGCGTCGAGTTCGATGCCGTCCTTCAGGTACTGCTCGCTCTTCCCCAGCTTGACCTTGTACAGCGGCGGCTGCGCTATGTAGACGTGGCCGCGTTCGACCAGCACCGGCATCTGGCGATAGAAGAAGGTCAGCAGCAAGGTGCGGATATGCGCGCCGTCGACGTCGGCGTCGGTCATGATGATGATGCGGTGGTAGCGCAGCTTGTCGACGTTGAAGTCCTCGCTGCCGATGCCGGTGCCCAGCGCCGTGATCAGCGTGACGATCGAATCGCTCGACAGCAGCTTCTCGTAGCGCGCCCGCTCGACGTTGAGGATCTTCCCGCGCAGCGGCAGGATCGCCTGGAACTTGCGGTCGCGCCCCTGCTTGGCCGAACCGCCCGCAGAGTCGCCCTCGACGATGTAGATCTCGCACTGCGCCGGATCCTTCTCCTGGCAGTCGGCCAGCTTGCCGGGCAGGCCCATGCCGTCGAGCACCCCCTTGCGGCGTGTCATTTCGCGCGCCTTGCGCGCGGCCTCGCGTGCCCGCGCGGCGTCGACGATCTTGCCGCACAGGATCTTCGCGTCGACCGGGTTCTCGAGCAGGAAGTCGGTGAGCGCCTTGCTGACGACGTCCTCCACCGGCCCGCGCACCTCGCTGGAGACCAGCTTGTCCTTGGTCTGGCTCGAGAACTTGGGCTCCGGCACCTTGGCGCTGACCACGCAGGCCAGGCCCTCGCGCATGTCGTCGCCGCTGATCTCGACCTTGGCCTTCTTGGCGAACTCGTGGTCGTCGATGTACTTGTTGATCACGCGCGTCATCGCCGCGCGCAGCCCGGTGAGGTGCGTGCCGCCGTCGCGTTGCGGAATGTTGTTGGTGAAGCAGAGCACGGCTTCGTTGTAGCCGTCGTTCCACTGCATCGCGACTTCGACGCCGATGTTGGTGTTCTGCTCGCTCATCTTCTCGCCGTTGACGTGGAAGATGTTCGGGTGCAGGACGCGCTTGCCCTGGTTGATGAATTCGACGAATCCCTTGACTCCGCCGACGAACGCGAAGTTGTCTTCCTTGGCATTGCGTTCGTCGACCAGGCGGATCTTGACGCCATTGTTCAGGAACGAGAGTTCGCGCAGCCGCTTGGCGAGCACGTCGTAGTGGAAGTCGATGTTCTGGAAGATCTCGTCGTCGGGCAGGAAATGCACCTCGGTGCCGCGGTTCTCCGTGTCGCCGACGACGCGCATCGGCGAGATGTCGAACCCGTCGCGCTGCTCGATCAGGCGCTCCTGCGGCACGCCGCGCTTGAATTCCATGAAGTGGACCTTGCCGTCGCGTCGCACGGTCAGGCGCAGGCTCTTGGACAGGCCGTTCACGCACGACACGCCCACGCCATGCAGTCCGCCCGATACCTTGTAGCTGTTCTGATTGAACTTGCCGCCGGCATGCAATTCGGTCAGCGCGATCTCCGCTGCCGACCGTTTCGGGTCATGCTTGTCGTCCATCTTCACACCGGTGGGAATGCCCCGGCCGTTGTCGATGACCGAGATGCTGTTGTCGGTGTGGATGGTGACGACGATGTCGTCGCAGTAGCCGGCGAGCGCCTCGTCGATCGAGTTGTCGACCACCTCGAACACCAGATGGTGAAGCCCGGTGCCGTCGGAGGTGTCTCCGATGTACATGCCCGGGCGCTTGCGCACGGCTTCCAGTCCTTCGAGGATCTGGATCGAGCCCTCGCCATAAACCTGGCTCGGGTCTTGGGAAAGCGGATTCGGTTCGTTCATCGATCTCTCAGAGCACACGCAAGCGGGCGCTGCAGGCCCGTCCTGTCAGCTCGGCGGCAGGATGGCAGCCGAGTCTCGCCGATTCAGATGCGCATCGGCATCACGACATACTTGAACCCGGCCTGATCAGGCACCGTGATCAACGCGCTGGAATTGCTGTCCTGCAATTCGAGCTTGATCATCTCCTGCGTCATGTTGGCCAGCGCATCGATCAGGTAGGTCACGTTGAAGCCAATTTCGATGGCATCACCGACATAGTCGATCTCCAACTCCTCCTTGGCTTCTTCCTGCTCAGCGTTGCTGGAGGCGATGCGCAGCGTTCCGGGCTCGACATTGACCCGCACGCCCTTGAACTTCTCGCTGGTCAAGATGGCCGCGCGTTGCAGGCTCGACAACAACGGCGCGCGGCCCATCACGATCGCATTCTTGTGGTTCTTCGGAATGACGCGGTTGTAGTCGGGGAACTTGCCTTCAACCAGCTTGGTCACGAACTCCATGCCGCTGAACGCGAACTTGGCTTGATTGCCAGCAAAGCGAAGTTCGATTGCTGTGTCCTCGTCGCGCAGCAGGCGCTGCAATTCGAGAACGGTCTTGCGCGGCAGAATTACCTCCTGCTTCGGAATGTCAGCCTCGAGTTGCGCCTGCGCCAGCCCCAGGCGGTGACCATCGGTGGCGACGAGCGTGAGCGTCCTGCCCTCGGCCACGAACAGAATCCCGTTGAGGTAGTAGCGGATGTCGTGCACCGCCATCGCAAAATGCACCTGGTTGATCAGGGTCCTGAGCGTCTTCTGCGGCACTGTGAACGCGGGGCCATAGTCCGCCGATTCGTTGACCAGCGGAAAGTCCTCGGCAGGCAGCGTCTGCAACGTGAACCGGCTCTTTCCAGCCTGCAACGTGAGCTTGTTCTGGGCTCCCGACAGCGTGATGACCTGGTCACCCGGCAGGCTGCGCAGGATGTCGATCAGTTTGCGAGCGCCGACGGTGGTGGCGAAACTGCCTTCGTCTCCGCCAAGTTCGGCCCGCGTCCGCACCTGGATCTCCAAGTCGCTGGTGGTGAACTCCACGTCCGAACCGTTCTTGCGCAGCAGCACGTTGGCAAGGATCGGCAACGTATGACGTCGCTCGACGATCCCTGACACAGCCTGCAACGCGCCGAGAATCTTTTCCTGCGGAGCTTTAAGAACAATCATGTCTTCCTCATTCACTTAGTCGTTCTAGTAGAGAGCAACGTCTACTGTGGAGAACGGCATTTTCGCCTGTCTTTTCAGTGATTTACCCCACCGGCAACTCTGTGGGCCGAACAGCCTGAGCCCAAGGGCGAACCGATAACAACTTTCGCTGAAGGTCCCGGCCTGTGGATGAGATGAACGTTGTGCCGGATTTGTCCCCAGCGTTGTCACTTGACGGATCGCATCGGACCGTGTTCGCATTCTTCCCGGCAAGCCGTCATCCCTTGAGTGTCTGTTCCAACACATGAAGCTGCTGGTTGAGTTCGCTGTTCTTGCTGCGCTCACCGCCGATCTTCCGCACCGCGTGCAGTACGGTGGTGTGGTCACGCCCGCCGAACAGTTCGCCGATCTCGGGCAGACTCTTCTGTGTCAGTTCCTTGGCCAGATACATGGCAATCTGGCGCGGTCTTGCGATTGAAGCGGGTCTCTTCTTGCTGTACATGTCGGCGACCTTGATCTTGTAGAAGTCGGCGACCGTCTTCTGGATGTTCTCCACCGAGATCTGGCGATTCTGGATCGACAGCAGGTCTTTCAGTGCTTCGCGCGCCAGGCCGATGTTGATGTCCTTCAGGCTGAATCTGGAATACGCCAGGACCTTGCGCAAAGCACCCTCGAGTTCACGCACGTTGGCACGCACGTTCTTGGCGATGAAGAACGCCACGTCTTCGGGCATCTCGGTACCCTCGGCCAGCGATTTGCGAATCAGGATCGCCACCCGCATCTCGAGCTCGGGCGCCTCGATCGCAACGGTCAGCCCGGCATCGAAACGACTTGTGAGCCGTTCATCGATGTCCACCAGCCCTTTCGGGTACGTATCGCTGGTCATGATGATGTGGGCGCGTTTGGCCAGCAGCGCCTCGAATGCGTTGAAGAACTCCTCCTGGGTGCGATCCTTGCCGGCGAAGAACTGCACATCGTCGATCAGCAGCAGGTCGAGCGAGTGGTACTTGCTCTTCAGTTCGTCGAACGTCTTGCGCTGGTAGTTCTTGACGACATCGCTGATGAACTGCTCGGCATGCAGATACAGAATCCGTGCCTCGGGTTTGTCCTTGAGCAGGGCGTTGCCGACGGCATGGATCAGGTGCGTCTTGCCCAGACCCACGCCACCATAGATGAACAACGGGTTGTACATGAGGCCGGGAGCACCAGCGACATGCAGCGCCGCAGTGCGTGCCATCTGGTTTGCACGGCCGGCGACCAGGGTTTCGAACGTGAGTGCGGCGTTCAGCCTGTGGCGCGATATGGCCGGGGCTGCCGGAACCGCGGCAAGCAGGGGTAGGGACCGCAAGCCCTGCCCGCCATTGTGCGGAACAGCCGATGTACCGTTGAGCCAGGCGCCAACCTGCTGCGGCTGTGCGATCGACCCCGGTCGATGTATTGGCGACTCACGCGGCGCCAGGCTCAACTCCAGACGCACCGGCTTTCCAGCCAACTCGCTCAGCACAACTTCGATGCGGCCGGCGTATTGGGACCGGATCCAGTCGAGTTTGAAGCGGTTGGGTACGCGAAGCGAAACCACCGCACCGGCATCACCACGATCGCTCAGATCGCCAGGTGGAAGGGGCCGGATCCAGGTATTGAATTGCTGTTCTGGAAGTTCCGCGGCGAGACGCTCGCAACCCCGATGCCAAAGTTCGACGCTCATTGTGGACAAGTTGTTCTAGGAGCGGGTGGATTGTAGGTCAGCTTGCACCTGCGGAGCGCTGTTATCCACAGTCTGAGTTGTTTAGTCAAGCCCGGGCATCGTTAGAAGATTCGGTGCAAGTGTTTGACCCAAAAGAGTCTTTTTGCTCTAATCGTGGGTTTCCCGAAAGCCGAAGCGCGGCATCAGGCGTCGCCCGATTGCCGTACCCGCGTCGCGTCGCCAGTCCGGCAGTCAAGGATCATCAAAATGAAACGCACCTATCAACCGTCAAAAGTCCGCCGCGCACGCACGCACGGGTTTCTCTCTCGTATGAAGACCCGCGGTGGACGTGGCGTGATCAACGCGCGGCGCGCGAAAGGTCGCAAGCGCCTCGCGACCTGAGACAAACCTGAGTCATATGTTCGGCCGCATCGCGAGCTCGGCCGATTTCGAGCTCGCGTTGTCTTCTCCGGCCAAGGCGCGAAGCGCTCACTTCGTAGCACACCATGTGCCCTTTGCGTCGTCGCCCGTGAAAAGCCATCAAATCGGCCCAGGCTCTGAAGAGTTATCCACAATGAATTCAGAGCTTTGCACACAGCCTGTGGATGAGATGGGTCAAGCGAAGGCTGTAGGGCATAGGCTTGGTATTGTGGTTCCGAAACGGCATGCTCGCCGCGCCGCGACCCGCAATCTGCTGAGGCGACAAATCCGCGCCGTGATATCGCGCCATGAACTCCACTTGGCCAGCGGCTTGTGGGTGGTACGCCTGCGCGCGCCGTTCGCGCGCTCGGAGTTTGTGGCGGCGACTTCGACCGCGCTGCGATTGGCGGCGCGCGAAGAACTGGACAACCTGTTCACGCGGGCGGGTCATTGAAAGACCGCGCATGAGGTTCGAACAACGAATGCTGCGCCGTTGTCCTGTTCGAAAAAGGGCATGCGGCGCCCGGGGATCCACATGAGCCTTCGAATGCCTGCGTGGTGGGCACGCCTTCCGCAGCGAGTGATGATCGGTCTGGTCAAGGGCTATCGCGTGGTTCTCAAGCCGTGGCTGGGCAACGCTTGTCGCTTCGAGCCGAGTTGTTCCTACTACGCGCTGAGCGCGCTCGAACGCCACGGAGCGTCAGCAGGCGCATACCTCGCGGCGGCGCGTCTGCTGCGTTGTCATCCCTGGTGCGAAGGCGGGCACGATCCGGTGCCCGCAGAGCCGCCGCGCCTTATCTCCCGCCTACTTGCAAAGACACGTACATGACCGATATTCGCCGCACCCTGCTGTGGGTGGTGTTCACGATGTCGCTCGTCCTGCTATGGGATGCTTGGAACAAACATACCGGCGCGCCGTCGATCTTTGGCGGCACGCCCACGCGGCCAGTTTCCGCATCGGCGCCTGCCGATACCTCGAAGGTGAACCCCGCTGCGGCGACGGTTCCGGTGGCGACCACGGGGCAGGCCGCAACCGGGCCGACCAGCAGCGCGGTGCCGGCCAGCGGGTTGCAGGCGGCGGGTGCCGCGGCGCCGAAGAGCGAGCTGATCACCATCACCACGGACGTGGTCAGGGCAACGATCGATACCCGTGGTGGAGACCTGGTCCGCCTTGAGCTTCTAAACCATCACGATCAGGTCAATCAAGCCAATGACATTGTGCTGCTCGACCGTAGCCCCCAGCGGCTGTACTTTGCGCGCACCGGCCTGGCCACCGTAGACGGCGTGCCCTTCCCCAACCACGAAACGCTGATGGTGGCCGCAGCAGGCGAGCGCGAACTGAGGGCTGGCGTCGACGCAGTGGAGCTGCGCCTCGACTCGCCTGAGATCAGCGGCGTGCGTCTTCGCAAGACCTACACCTTTCGACGCGGCGACTATCGCATCGGGGTCAAGCACGAACTGACCAACGGATCCGACAAGGCGCTGGCGCCGCAGCTGTATCTGCAACTCGTGCGCGACGGCAATCCACCGGCCGGCGAATCGAGCTTCTACTTCACCTTCACCGGCCCGGCGCTGTACACCGAGGCCAGGAAATTCGAGAAGATTGACTTCAAAGACATCGAGAAACTTGCCGTGCGAAATGCTCAGCACAGCGCACGAGGCGAAAGTCCCGAATCGCCATCGCATTCGACATCGGCGAATGACGGGTGGATCGCGATGGTGCAGCACTACTTCGCCACCGCCTGGCTGGTCGCCAACGGGCCGCGGGACTTCGTGACGGCCAAGACCGCCGACAACCAGTACGCAGTCGCGATGATGGTCAAGCTGGGTGCGCTCGCTCCCGGCGCTACGCTGAGCCACGACGCCACGCTGTTCGTGGGCCCGCAGGAAGAGAAGAAGCTCGAGGCGCTGGCGCCGGGCCTGGAACTCGTCAAGGACTACGGCGCGTTCACCATCCTGGCCAAGCCGCTGTTCTGGCTGCTCGACCAGCTGTACAACGTGCTCGGCAACTGGGGCTGGTCGATCGTCGGGCTGGTCGTGCTGTTGAAGATCGCGTTCTATTGGCTGAACGCCGCTGCCTATCGATCGATGGCCAAGATGAAGGCGATCAATCCGAAGGTGATGGAGATGCGCGAGCGGTTGAAGGACAAGCCGCAGCAGATGCAGCAGGAGATGATGCGCATGTATCGGGAGGAGAAGGTCAATCCGCTGGGTGGTTGCCTGCCCATCGTCGTGCAGATTCCGTTCTTCATCGCGCTGTACTGGGTGCTGCTGTCCAGCGTCGAGATGCGCAACGCGCCGTGGCTGTACATAGCGGACCTTTCTCAGCCCGACGCGTTGTTCTTTGTCATGCCATTCCTGCACCTGTCGGTAGGGCCACTTCCATTGTTGATGCTAGGTTCGACTCTGTTCCAGACCTGGTTGAATCCGACGCCACCGGACCCGGTGCAAGCCAAGATGATGTGGATCATGCCGCTGGTGTTCTCGGTGATGTTCTTTGCGTTCCCCGCCGGCTTGGTGCTGTACTGGGTGACCAACAACCTGCTGTCGATCGCGCAGCAGTGGTACATCAATCGCCAGATCGGGGTAAACAAGTAGAGGCTGCCGGGAGCAGAGGCCCCTCGTGGCGAATGCCCGTGACGCTGTCACGCTGGCGCCGGCATGCCCCGTTTAGGGGGTTGGACGTCGATGCTTTGCGGTTCATCATTCACCCAAGTGTTCGGGGCTGGTTGCCGAATACCCAGACAGTGAAATGGCCCGCCGCAAGCGGGCCATTGTGGTCAATGCGGGGCCGACCCGGCTATGCCGGCTCTGGAGCGCGTATCGAACGATTCAAGCGAATCGTTGGTCGCTTCCCCCCGCGCCAATGATGGCAGCGCGCCCCATGCGGGCGCGCTGCTCGTTCTTCGCCTCACAGCAGCCGGAGCGACGCAGCCGGCGGGTCGTCGGTGAGAATGTCGCGCATGCTGCCGCGCCTGCATGATCCGATCGTCGCCATCGCGACCGCGCCCGGGCGAGGCGCGGTCGGCATCGTGCGCATTTCCGGTTGCCATCTCTCGCCGTTGATCGGTGCCGTGTGCGGACGCGCGCTTGTGCCGCGACACGCAACCCTGCTGCCGTTTCGCGACGCTAATGGGCAGGTCATCGACCAGGGGTTGGCGCTGTACTTCCCGGCGCCGCATTCCTACACCGGCGAAGACATGCTCGAGCTGCAAGCCCACGGTGGCGCCGTGGTACTGCAATTGCTGCTCGCGCGCTGCCTGGAGGTCGCAGCGCAGAGCCTCGCAGGTGCCGAACGCGCGCGCTTACCCGGCCTGCGTGTGGCCGCGCCAGGCGAGTTCACTGTGCGCGCGTTCCTCAACGGCAAGCTCGATCTGGCACAGGCCGAGGCCGTGGCCGATCTGATCGACGCGAGCACGGAGACCGCCGCGCGTTCGGCGGCGCGGTCGCTGTCGGGCGCGTTTTCACTGGAGATCGACGCATTGCGCGAACAGATCGTCGCGTTGCGCACATTGGTCGAGGCGACATTGGACTTCCCGGACGAGGAAATCGACTTCCTGCAAAGAGCCGATGCATCGGGTCGACTGGCCCGCATAGAGGCCGGCCTGCAAAGCGTGCTGGAGCGGGCGCGCCAGGGTGCGCTACTGCGCGAAGGCATTCACGTGGTGCTGGCGGGGCAACCGAATGTGGGCAAGAGTTCGTTGCTCAATGCACTGGCGGGCGCCGAGCTGGCAATCGTGACCGCGATTCCGGGCACCACGCGCGACAAGGTCAGTCAGACGATCCAGATCGAAGGCGTGCCGCTGCATGTCGTCGACACGGCGGGGCTGCGCGCCGCTGCAGACGTCAGCGACGAGGTCGAGCGTATCGGTATCGCGCGCAGCTGGGCAGAGATCGCGCGCGCCGATGCGGTGATCGTGCTGCACGACCTAACGCGGCGTGGTCAGCCGGACTACGAGCGCGCCGAACAGGCGATCGAGATGCAACTATCCGGCGCCGGCGCCGGCGCCACGCAGCTGCTTCATGTGCACAACAAATGCGATGTTGTCGACACTGCACCGGATACTGGTATCACGCTGTCTGCCCGCACCGGCGTCGGACTTGAGGCACTGCGCCGGGCGCTGTTGGATCTCGCAGGCTGGCAGGCCGCCCCGGAGGGCCTGTTCATCGCGCGCGCTCGCCACGTCCAGGCGCTACGTCTCGCACAACAGCACCTGCGCAGCGCACAGGCACAGGCATCACAAGGTGACGCGGCGCTGGAGCTGGTTGCCGAAGAGCTGCGGCAGGCGCATCAAGCCTTGGGCGAGATCACTGGCGCGTTCTCGACGGAGGATCTGCTCGGAGAAATATTCGGGCGTTTCTGCATTGGCAAGTAGGCGGACGATCGCCGGCGTCAGACGCGAAGCAATTTCGCTTCGGCCAGGGCCAGCGCCTTGGGCAAACCTGACAGGACCAGCGTGTCACCGGTGGCGAGCACCTGATCGTCGTCGGGCACCAGCACACGGCCGCCGGCCTGCCGCAGTGAAACCATCTGCACGCCGGTCGTATGCAGGGCCAAGTCGCGCAGGCGCTTGCCAGTGCAAACTGCCGCAACCGGCAGTGTGACGCTGCTCAACCTTGCTTGTTCGAGCTCCTGCGCTGTGTCGTCGTCGGCGCCGTGGAAGTACCCGCGCAGCAGCCGGTAACGCGCATCGCGAGCGTCACGGGTGATCCGAATCACGCGCTGCATCGGCACACCGACGAGCGCCAGCGCCTGTGCCGCCAGCATCAGGGAGCCTTCGATGGCTTCTGGCACCACCTCGGCAGCGCCCGCCTCGCGCAGCCGTTCGAGGTCCGAGTCGTCGATCGTGCGCACGATCACCGGCACGCGCGGCGCATGCTCATGAACCAGGCTCAGGATCTTCATTGCCGATGCGGTGTCGGCATAGCTCACGACCACGGCGCTGGCGCGTGCCAGGCCCGCGGCCATCAGGCTGCGCAGGCGCGCTGCATCGCCGAACACCACGCTCTGCCCGGCCGCGGCGGCCTGCGCGACGCGGTCGGGGTCGAGGTCCAGCGCCATGTACGCGATGCGCTCGCCTTCGAGCAGGCGCGCCATGTTCTGCCCGCTGCGGCCATAGCCGCAGATGATCACATGGGCTTCGGTGCGCATCGCCTTCTTGGCGATCGCGGTCAGCGCGACCGACTGCAGCATCCAGTCACTGGCCGACAGGCGCATTACGATGCGGCTGCTCCACATCACCAGCAGCGGCGTCGCCAGCATCGACAGCACCATCGCGGCCAGCACTGGACTCAGCCAGGGTCCAACGACGATGTTCTGTGCCGCGCCGAGCGCCAGCAGCACGAAGCCGAACTCGCCAGCCTGGGCGAGATACAGGCCGGTGCGGATCGCCACGCCGGGCGTCGCACCGAACAGGCGCGTCAGGCCGGCGACGAGCGCTGCTTTTGCGAGCACGGGCAGTGTGGTCAGCAGCAGTACGAGCAGCCATTGATCGACGAGTGGCCGCCAGTCGAGCTTCATGCCGATCGTGATAAAGAACAGTCCCAGCAACACGTCGTGGAAGGGCCGTATGTCGGTCTCGACCTGGTGCTTGTATTCGGTTTCCGCCACCAGCATGCCGGCCAGGAACGCCCCGAGTGCCAGCGACAGTCCGGCCATCTCGGTCAGCCAGGCCAGGCCGAGCGTGACCAGCAGCAGATTGAGCACGAAGAGCTCCTCGCTGCGGCGGCGTGCGACCAGGGTCAGCCACCAGCGCATCGCAACCTGCCCACCCACCAGCAGCAAGGTCAGTAGCAGGGCCGCCTTGCCGAAGGCGACCAGCAGCGCGTAGGCCAAGTCGCCGCCGCCGTCGCCCAACGCGGGGATCAGCACCAGCAGGGGCACCACGGCCAGATCCTGGAACAGCAGCACGCCCAGGACACGGCGGCCATGCTCGCTTTCGAGTTCGAGCCGTTCGGCCATCAGCTTGACCAGGATCGCCGTCGACGACATCGCGATCGCGGCGCCCAGCACGATGGCGCCCTGCCAGGTTAGGTCCCACGCGCGTCCCAGCGCCGCGAACAAGGCCGCCAGCATCAGGTTGCCGAGCACGGCGCCGATGATCGTCAGAACGACTTGCGAAAACCCCAGCCCGAACACCAGCGAACGCATGCTGTGCAGCTTGGGCAGGTTGAACTCCAGGCCGATCACGAACATCAGGAACACGACACCAAACTCGGCGAGCGCCCTGGCGCCGGCTGGGTCGCCGGCCAGCGCGAGCGCATTGGGGCCGATCAGAACGCCGACGACCAGGTAGCCCAGCATCGGCGGCAACTTGAGTGTTCGACACAGCACGACGCCGAGCACCGCGGCGACGAGGTACAGCAGGACGACTTCGAGCGTGGTGGCCATGAGGACGGTACTGCGTAGGCGGCGGCCTAGAATGCCCGATCCTAAGCGAGCGACATCCATTCACGTGGCCGTTCAAAAGCCCTTCGACGCCCAACGTGCCTTGGCCCTGGCCGCCGAAACCTTCGAGATCGAAGCGCGCGCGCTGCTGGCACTGACGGCGCGGCAGGGCGAAGGTTTCACGCGCGCGGTGCAGGCGATGCTCGACTGCAAGGGTCGCGTGGTCGTGATGGGCATGGGCAAGAGCGGTCATGTCGGTCGCAAGATCGCGGCCACGCTTGCCTCCACCGGCACGCCGGCATTCTTCGTGCATCCTGCCGAGGCCAGCCACGGCGACCTGGGTATGGTGCAGCCTGGCGACGTGCTGCTGGCGATTTCGAACAGCGGCGAAAGCGATGAGCTGGCGGCGCTCCTGCCGGCGTTGCGGCGCCTGGGTGTGAGGCTGGTGGCGATGACCGGCAGGCCCGACTCGACGCTGGCCGGCCATGCCGATCTCGTGTTGTCGAGCGCAGTCGATCAGGAGGCCTGCCCGCTGAACCTCGCGCCGACCGCAAGCACCACGGCGCAGATGGCCTTGGGCGATGCACTGGCCGTTGCGCTGCTCGACGCGCGCGGCTTTCGCGAGGAGGATTTCGCCCGCTCGCATCCCGGCGGCGCGCTGGGACGCAAACTGCTGATGCATGTGAATGACCTGATGCGCAGCGGCGCCGACGTGCCGCGCGTCGGACCGCAGACCGGGTTCACGGCGATGCTGCGCGAAATGACCAGCAAGGGCCTCGGGTTCACGGCGGTGGTCGACGACGACGAGCGGGTCCTGGGCATCTTCACCGATGGCGACCTGCGCCGCCTGATCGAGCGCGGCGGAGAGCTTCGAGGATTGACCGCGCAACAGGTGATGCACCCAAGTCCAAAGTTGGTGCGCGCCGATGCGCTGGCGGTCGATGCGGCCGGCGTGATGGAACAACACCGCATCACGAGCGTGCTGGTCGTCGATCGCGATGGTCGCCTGGTTGGGGCGCTCAATTCCAACGACCTGATGCGCGCGAAGGTCATCTGATGGTCCCGGCGCTGAACTTCCCGCCAGAGCTGCTTCTGATGGCCCAGGGCCGGGGCCAAGGCATCCGCGCCGCCATATTTGACGTCGACGGCGTATTGACCGACGGCCGCCTGTTCGTTGGCGAGCAGGGTGAATCGTTCAAGGCATTTCATGTGTTGGACGGGCATGGCATCAAGCTTTTGGCTCGCGGCGGCATCGAGCCGATCGTGATCAGCGGCCGTGACTCGCCAGCATTGCGTCGGCGAATGGTCGACCTGGGGGTCTCGCATGTCGTGTTCGGCGCGCCCGACAAGCTGGCAGCGGCCGAACCGATCTGCAAGGCACTGGCCTTGCCGTGGGACGATATTGCCGTGATCGGTGACGACTGGCCGGACTTGCCGCTCCTGCAGCGCGCGGGTTTCGCCTGTGCGGTGGCGAATGCGCACGCCGAAATCAAGGCTATTGCGCAATACGTGACCGCTCTGCCAGGCGGTCGCGGCGCCGCACGCGAGTTCTGTGACCTGCTACTGACGGCATCGGGTCGATACGCTGAGTTGCTGCAGGCCCAGCGTGTCAGTCTGGATACCCGTTGAACACCGCCGCCTCGCCGCCCGAACTGCATCTGCCGGACCTTCCGGAGGTGGCGGTGTCGCTGGGTGCGCCTGCACGGCCGCGTCTGCACCTGGGGCTGAGGTATCGCCTGCGCGAGCTGTTGGGCGTGTACCTGCCGCTGGCAATGATGGCGCTGCTGGCCTTGGGGACCTGGTGGCTGGTGAAGAACACGCCGCGATTGGAAGCGAGCGAAGAACGACCGGTGCTGCGCCGCGAGCCAGACTACGAGATGCGTGATTTCGCGATCACGCGTTTCTCGATCGACGGCCGCGCGACGGTGCGGATTGAAGGCGCCTTGCTGAGGCACTTCCCGGACACCGACCGCATCGAGATCGATACCGCGCACATTCATGCGGTGGCCATCGACGGGCGAGTCACCCAGGCATATGCCAGCAAGGCACTGGTCAACGGCGATGCCAGCGAATGGCAGCTTTCGGGCGGCGCTCGAGTGCTAACCGAGCCGACGACGGGCCCGAAACTCGAGCTCGAGAGCGAGTTTCTGCATGCATTTGTCACTACTGAACGGATCCGGTCGCACCTGCCGGTTCGCGTGCGGCGGGACCATGACGAGATTCGCGCCGGCGGGTTTGAGTTCGATAACCTGACACAGAAGCTTCAGCTCGCAGGCCCGGTTCGTGCGCGCTTTGCCGCTATTGCCGCTCCGGGCCGGATCGCTCCGGAGGCCAAGACGCCTTGATCATCGGACCCAAGACACATGGGCGGAGCGCCGCATGACGGCGCCGCTGGCGTTCATCACAGGCGCCTCGAGTGGAATTGGCCAGGCGCTGGCGCTGCGAATGCACAGAGCCGGATGGCGATTGGCCCTGGTGGCACGACGCAGCACGGAGCTTGAGCAGTGGGCCCAGGCGCAAGGACTGCATGCACCGGATGTTTCCGTCTATCCGGCCGACGTGCGCGACGTGGCCGCGATCACCGCGGCAGGGTGCGCTTGCATCGCGCGCCAGGGGCTGCCGCAGGCCGTGATCGCAAACGCCGGCATCAGCATGGGCATGGACAGCGCGCGGTTTGAGGATCTGGAGGTGTTGCGCGCGACGCTGGAGACCAACAATCTGGGCCTCGCGGCCACATTCCAGCCCTTCATAGCACCGATGTGCGAGCGGCGCAGCGGGACACTGGTGGGCATCGGCAGCGTGGGGGGGATTCGCGGCCTGCCCGGCCACGCCGCATACTGTTCCAGCAAGGCGGCGGTGATCAGCTATTGCGAAAGCCTGCGCGGCGAATGCCGACCGCATGGGGTCAAGGTTGTGACGATCGTACCGGGCTATGTCGACACGCCGCTGACGCGCGGCAATCCGTATGTGATGCCCTTTCTGATGACCCCGCAGGCGTTTGCTGCGCGTGCCTTTGACACCATCCAGGCGGGACGCAGTTACCGCGTCATTCCATGGCAGATGGCGGTGGTGGCCAAGCTGCTGCGTCTGCTGCCCAACGCCTGGTTCGACCGACTGCTGGCAGGGCGGTCGCGCAAGCCGCGCAGGACGCTGCAATAGGCCGCGCATCGCACCGGCGCGAAGCTCATGGAAAAGGGCGCCACACGGGCGCCCTTGCTGCAGGATGTGGTCGAGCGGCCTAGTAGCCCTGGCCACCACCACTGCCGCCGCCGCGCGAACCGCGCCCGCTGCCGTAGGGACTGCGTCCACCACCGCCACCGCCGGCACCACCCCCGCCGCCACCACCGTAGCCGCCCCCGCCGCCACCACCGTAGCCGCCGCGGCTTCCGCCGCCCCCGCCGTACGGGCCACGCCCGCCGCCGCCGCCGCCACCACCACCAAAGCCACCCGGGCGCTCTTCGCGCGGGCGTGCTTCGTTGACGACGATCGCCCGGCCCTCGAGTTGTTGGCCGTTCATGGCATTGATGGCGGCCTGCGCTTCCGCGGAGGATGACATCTCGACAAAGCCGAAGCCCTTGGAGCGGCCGGTTTCGCGATCCATCATGACCTTGGCGGACGTGACGGTACCGAATTGCGCAAACGCCGCCTGCAGCGACTCATCGCGCACGGAGTACGCGAGATTGCCGACGTAAAGCTTGTTTCCCATCGGGGGAAGCTCCTTCTCAATACAAACAATCCATGTGGAGCTTCAACCCAGCGTGAACCACTCAAGCAAAGGCGCCGCCTCCAGACAAGGGCCGTGGGTGCTGGTGCACCCGGCTGGATTATCAGCGTAAGTCCTAGGGACCGCTATCGCTGCGGCTTGGTGCAAACCCGCAGCACCCCGGGTGGGCCTCGTGCCGTGCAATATCACCCACGTGGTGTTGCTGCGACGCAGAAGACCGCCACGCGACAGCAGGGCTCGACGGGTCGGCCCTGCTCCCGCGCAATCCAGGATGAACCGAACCATGTCAATCACGCAACTCGAAGTATCCAGCTTTGACTACATCGTCGTGGGCGCAGGGACGGCCGGATGCCTGCTGGCCAACCGCTTGAGCGCCGACGCCGGCAAGCGGGTTCTGCTGATCGAGGCTGGCGGCAATGACAACTACCCATGGATCCACATTCCGGTGGGCTACCTGTATTGCATCGGCAATCCGCGCACCGACTGGCTGTTCAGGACCGACGCCGACCCGGGTCTGAACGGGCGGCAACTGCGCTACCCGCGCGGCAAGGTGCTCGGTGGCTGCTCGAGCATCAACGGCATGATCTATATGCGCGGCCAGAGTCGCGACTACGACCAGTGGGCCGCGGCGGTCGGCGACGACAGTTGGCGCTGGCAACACTGTTTGCCGTACTTTCTGCGCCACGAGGATCATTGGCGCGGCGCCGACGCCGCGCATGCGGCGCCTGGGTTCGACGCCACTGGCGCGCGCAGCGGAGGCGAATGGCGCGTCGAACGGCAGCGCCTGTCGTGGGAAATCCTGGACGCATTCGCCGCCGCAGCGCAGCAGGCGGGCATTCCGGTGCAGCCTGACTTCAACCGCGGCAACAACGACGGCGTCGGCTATTTTGAGGTCAACCAACGGCGCGGGGTACGGTGGACGACCACCAAGGCCTTCCTGCGACCGGTGCAACGGCGTCCGAATCTGCATGTGTGGACCGACAGCATGGTCAGCCGGCTGCTGCTGCAGACGACACCGACCGGACTGCGCGCGACCGGGGTCGAGGTGGTGGGCGCGGGATCCGTACCGAAGCGCGTGCTGGCCACGCGCACGGTGGTGATGGCCGCCGGGGCGGTGGGCACGCCGCAGCTCCTGCAGTTGTCGGGCATCGGCCCGGCCGCCTTGCTGCAGCAGCACGGTGTGGCGTTGCAGCACGACCTGCCTGGCGTCGGCGAGAACCTGCAGGATCATCTGCAGATTCGCGCGGTATTCGCTGTCGAGGGGGTCAAGACGCTGAACACGATGGCGAACTCCTGGCTTGGAAAGGCGGCGATCGGTTTGGAGTATCTGTTTCGGCGCAGCGGGCCGATGAGCATGGCGCCGTCGCAGCTGGGTTGTTTCACCCGGTCGTCTGCGCGGCATGAGTGGCCAAACGTCGAGTACCACGTGCAACCCTTGTCGCTCGATGCATTCGGCGAACCCCTGCATCGATTCGATGCCTTCACGGCCAGTGTGTGCAACCTCAATCCGCAGGCGCGGGGCCACGTTCGAATCCGCTCCGCGCGGCCGGAAGACCCGCCGTCGATCCTTGCTAACTACCTGTCAACGCCCGAGGATCGGCAAGTGGCGGCCGACTCGCTGCGACTGACGCGTCGCATCGTGCTGATGCCGGCGCTGGCGCGTTACGCACCGCGCGAGGTGAAGCCGGGCATCGAATATCAGAGCGACGAGGACCTGTCGCGATTGGCCGGCGATATCGGCACCACCATCTTCCATCCGGTGGGCACCTGCAAGATGGGGCGCGACGACGATCCGACCGCAGTGGTCGATGCGCGCTTGCGGGTGCGCGGGGTGGCCAGCCTGCGCATCGCCGACGCCAGCGTGATGCCTACCATTACCAGCGGCAACACCAACGCGCCGACCCTGATGATCGCCGAGCGCGCCGCCGAATGGATCGCGCGTGAGGCGGAGTGAAGCCATTGCGGGCGGCCTGTGCCACGGGACGGCCGGCGGGGTTAGTCCTGATGTTGGCATCGGTGGCGACCCCTAAAGTTCGCCCACTCGCGGCGGAGCCTTGGCTTCAGCGCACGGCGCCGCCAGGTGGGGACTGAGGCTGGAAACAAGGGCCTGGCGTTGCAGGGCCAGCAGCCTGCCGAAGGCGCAAGTTCGTTTCGCGCTCGAGAGCTGAGGAGACAAATACCGAAGGCGCCGGATCACAAGTCTGGCGCCTTTGTCATCTTCTTCGCGCCGTCGGTCGCGGCACGAATAGAGCGGCTGCAAGCCTTCGACTTCGGCGATTGCGTGTCTGTGGGTTGGCTAATCTGGCCACTGCCCCAGCCACGCCCGAATCGCCATGCCCATCGATCCCCAGCTTCAGTCGCGCGACATCGATATTCCGAGCCAGCCCGACGCACTGGTGCGGCTGTCGCTGCTGATGGCCGAGGACCAGCCCAATCTTGCGGCGCTGGCTGCCTTGATGGAGGCTGACATGGCGCTGGCCTCCGCAGTGCTGAGGGCCGTGAATTCCCCGCTGTACGGGTTGTCAGGCCGGGCTCAAAGCGTGCAACAGGCGGTCACCTTTCTCGGTATGCGCGAAGTGGCAGGCATCACGTTCGAGATGGGATTGCGCGCCGTGTTTCCCCGTGCCAGCGAGCTCGAACCGATGTGGGCGCGCGCTGCCGCACGTGGGCTGATCATGGGCCGCTTGGGCCAGGCTCTGGGCATCGACAGCTGGGCCGCGCACTCGGCCGGTCTGTTCGAGGAGTGCGGCAAGGCTGTGTTGTTCCGTCATGCGCCGGATCGATATCGCCAGATACTGCGCGCGGCGAAGAACGACAACGCGTTGTGCGAACTCGAAACTTCGAGCTTCGGTGTCAGCCACGACGCGTTGGGTGCAGGCCTGTGCGAGAGCTGGGGCTTGAACGCGGCGGCGGTGGTGTCCGTGCGCCACCATGTGGCGGCGCAGGCCGATCACGTCCTGCCGCAGGCGTCGTCGCGGCGCAGCATCCTGGCGCTGTCGGTGCTGTCGCACGTCATGATGACCGCGCCGTCGATGCTGGACGAAGTTGTCGGTCGCATCGCGCCGCAAGCCGAACTGGACCTGTCGCATGTGTTGCGCGCTGCGCGCAAGGTTCAGCAGCACTTCGAAGCCGCAGCGATGCACGGTCGTTAAGCGGTCGGACCGTCGAAGCGGCGCAGCGGTTCAGGTAAGTCCCATGGGCCGCAAGGCTAGCGGCGCGATACTCTGGATCTCCGAAACGCAATCTCGAAGAGGTCCGTCGTGAGCCGAACATCCGTTGCACCTGACCAGTTGGCGCTGCAGCGCCTGTATCACTGGGAGACCGTGGCCCCGAACCGCGTCGCGCTGAGCCAGCCGATGGGTGGTGGCATCGTGCGTGCCTTCACCTGGAAAGAGGTGCTGGATCAGACCCGGCGCATGGCCGCTCATCTGAAGAGCCAGGGGCTCAAACCTGGCGACAAGGTCGCGATCCTGTCGAAAAACACCGCTTGGTGGCTGATGAGCGACTTTGCGATCTGGATGGCCGGCTGCGTGTCGGTTCCGTTGTACCCGACGCTGGCCGCGGAGACGATCCGCCAGATCCTCGAACACAGCGAGTCGAAGCTGTTGTTCGTCGGCAAGCTCGACGGCTGGGATGGCATGAAGGCGGGCGTGCCGGCCGGGCTGCCGTGCATCGCGACGCCGCTGGCGCCCGCGAGCAACTACCCGAAGTGGGACGACATCATCGGCAAGACGGCGCCGCTGTCGGGCAACCCGGTGCGCGACGGCGATGAGTTGTCGACCATCATGTACACCTCGGGCACGACCGGCATGCCCAAGGGCGTGATGCACAGCTTCGCGACCTTCGCCTGGTCGGTTCAGTCGGGGCTCAAGCGCGTGCCGGCAATCAACGAGCGCGCGCGCATGCTGAGCTACCTGCCGCTGTCGCATGTGGCCGAGCGCACGCTGGTCGAGCATGGCCAACTGGCCACCGGGATGCATGTGTACTTTGCCGAAAGCCTGGATACCTTCACCGCAGACCTGCAGCGGGCGCGGCCGACCGTGTTCTTCTCGGTGCCGCGCCTGTGGGTGAAGTTCCAGCAGGGTATCAACGCCAAGATGCCGGCCAAGAAGCTGAACCGCCTGCTCAGCATCCCGATCCTGCGCGGCATCGTGCGCAAGAAGATCCTGACGGCACTCGGGCTGCAGGAATGCGAATTCGCCGCAGGGGGTGCCGCGCCGATGCCGCCGGAGTTGCTGCGCTGGTATACCAAGCTTGGTCTCGACCTCGTCGAGGTCTACGGCATGACCGAGAATTGCGGCGTGTCGCACGCGACGCTCCCGGGCAAGAGCCGCCCAGGCACGGTGGGACTGCCCTACGAGGGTGTGTCATCCAGGATCGACCCCGCCAACGGCGAAATCCTGGTCAAGAGCGACGGCCTGATGCTGGGTTACTACAAGGAGCCCGAACTGACCCGGGCTGCCATTACCGAGGACGGTTGGCTGCACACCGGCGACAAGGGCAGCGTGGATGCCGAGGGCAATCTGAAGATCACCGGTCGCGTCAAGGATCTCTTCAAGACCAGCAAGGGCAAGTATGTCGCGCCGGCGCCGATCGAGGATCGATTGGTCATGCACGCATCGGTCGAGGCCTGCTGTGTGACGGGAGCCAATCTCGGGCAACCCCTTGGCATCGTGATGCTGAACATGGAGGCCATTGCACGCGCCAAAGATCCGGCGGCACGGGGTGAACTGGAAACATCGCTGGGTGAACACCTGAAGCAGGTCAACGCGACGCTCGACCCGCATGAACAGTTGGACTGCCTGGTGGTGGTCACGGAACCCTGGAGCGTCGACAACGGATTCATCACTCCAACGTTCAAGGTCAAGCGCAACCGAATCGAAGAGGTGTACGCGCCGCGCTACGAGAGCTGGGTGACCTCGCGCAAGCGAGTGGTGTGGATGGCCTGAAGCGAATCGCCTCTGCGCACAGTCCGTTCGCGGATCCGCGGGCACGTCCTGCACCGGTGCCGAAGGCGCTCATCGTGCCGCCGAAGAGCCTTGGATCGACCGCGAAAAGGACGGGGAGCGGGACGCTGTGCCCGGGGCTCGCTCTCAACAACCCGAGCTGGCCCGCTCCCCCTGGACGTCAACCCTGTCCTAAACTCACAGCAACGACGATGCCCCGTGTCCAGCACCCATGCGCCGCCTCAGGGCATGCGGTGGAACTGGAACTCCAGTTGTGCAGGGGCGCGTATCGCACGCAACACCGTCGCCGGGTTGCGCGTCGGCAAGATGGGTTTGGCTGGCGGTGTTTGCAGGCGCGTAACCGGCTTCAGGACTGTGGGGCTGGTGCTCATGGGCACGTCGTTCCCCTGAATCAGCGCCAGGACGCGCCGATGCGCAGCGATGCACTCGGGTGCAGCGGTGTCACGAAAGCCTCGCTCGCGTCCTCCGCAACCGAGACCATCTCCGGCGCCAGGGCCACCGACGTTCGTTGAGCCCATTCGGCCAGCGAGCTGCCGCTGGGCCAGCGCACACCAGCCGGTTGGGCCAACCGAAGCAGCGACGACGCGCCGCCATGCACGCTGTGCGCGGCTGCGCGCATCCGGCGCGGCCGGGCGAGTGGGGCAAATCCGCTGGGCATGAAGGGGCTCCTGAGCTCGGTTTGTCTGCGGGCATGTGACCCGCCGTTGACCGGGGTACGCGCATCAACCATGCCAAGCCCTCAGCGGGTCTGTCCAGCCTGGCGCACGTGAGGTCTGTCACGAACAACCGCGTCCGGACCGCCGTGACATGACGCCCGGCGGGCTGCTCTTGTTACAGGTCTGACCGACCCCGTCAGGCTAAGCCGCCGAATCAACTGAGCTGCGATAACCAGAACGAAGTTGTCAATGCGCGGCGCGGTAGCCGCGCGGAATGGCCGCGAGCAGTCGGCGCGTGTACTCCTGTTTTGGAGCGGCAAGGATCTGCTGCGCGCTCGCCTGCTCGACCACCTCACCGTCTTTCATCACGAGCACGTCGTCGCTGATGAAGCGAACCACCGCGAGGTCGTGGCTGATGAACACATACGACAGCCCCAGGTCGTCCTGCAGGTCCTTCAACAGGTTGAGCACCTGAGCCTGCACCGAAACGTCGAGCGCACTCACCGCTTCGTCGAGCACCAGGACCTCGGGGTCCAGCGTCAGACAGCGCGCGATCGCAATGCGCTGGCGCTGCCCACCCGAGAACTCGTGCGGATACCTGCCGAACGCGCTGTCATCCAGGCCGACCCTGCCGAGCAGGGACCGGGCGCGCTGTTCGCGCTCGGTCGTATTCGAGCCGATGTCGTGGATCGCCATCGGTTCTACCAGTGTCTGTCCGATCGTGAAGCGGGGGTTGAGCGATGCGTACGGATTCTGGAACACGATCTGGATGCGCCGGCGCATTTGCTGGCGCTCGCGATCGTCCAGCGTGAGCAGGTTTCTGCCGTCGAAGATCACCTCGCCGCCGGTGGGTTCATGCAGGCGCAGCAGCGTCAGACCCATCGTCGTCTTCCCGGAGCCCGATTCGCCCACGACTCCGAGTGTGTGACCCCTGCGCAACTGGAAGTTGACGTTCTGCACCGCCTTGAATTCGCGCTTGCCGAACAGGCCCTCCCTCAGCCAGAAGCTCTTGGCCAGAGAGCGCACCGCCAGGACCACCGGTGCGTCAGCGTCCTTGGGCTTGGCTGTGCGGGGCTGCGGCGCACCGAGAATGTGGTCGTCGATCACGATCAGACGTGCGGGTATGTCGGTCAGGCTGGGGCGGCAGGCGAGCAAGGCCTTGGTGTACGCATCCCGGGGTGCGCTGAAGATCGCGTCGACCGCGCCGCGCTCGCGCACGATGCCATTGCGCATCACGACCACCTGGTCGGCGATCTCGCCGACCACACCCAGATCATGGCTGATGAACAGCACGCTCATCCGGTGTTGTTCCTTGAGCTTTGCGATCAGCTCCAGGATCTGGCGTTGGATCGTCACGTCGAGCGCCGTAGTGGGCTCGTCGGCAATCAGCAGCCGAGGCTCGCAGGCGAGCGCCATCGCGATCATCACGCGCTGCTGCTGACCGCCGGACATCTCATGGGGATAGGTCGCCAGCCGCCTCTTGGGCTCCGGGATCCCGACCTCGGCCAACAGCGCCTCGGCCCGCTCGAGGGCGGGGCGTCGGGTCATGCGCAGATGCCGGACCAAGGGCTCCATCAGCTGCTGGCCGATCGTGAATACCGGGTTCAGCGAGCTCATCGGGTCCTGAAATACGCAGGCGATCTCCTTGCCGCGCAGGCCCTGCAGTTCGGGCAGCGATGCCTGAAGCAGGTCACGCCCCTGGTAGAGGATGCGCCCCTCACGCCTCGCGTTGTCCGGCAGCAAGTTGAGGATCGACATCGCGGTGACACTCTTGCCGGAACCGGACTCGCCAACCAGCGCGACGGTGGAGTTCTCTTCGATGTCGAAGGTGACGCCATTCACGGCTTGCGTAAGCGTGACTGCCCCGCGTTCGCCGAGACGGAACGCGACCTTCAGATCCTGAATGCTCAAAAGCACGGCACCTACTCCGCGCCACGCAGCCTGGGATCCAGCGCATCGCGCCAGGCGTCGGCCATCAACGAGAAAGCGGTGACGAACACAGCCATGAACAACGTGGCTGCCGCGAGCTGCCACCAGTAGCCAAGGATCAGCTCGCTCTGCGCCTCTGCCAGCATCGTGCCCCAGCTGACCTGGTCGACCGGAACGCCGAGCCCGAGATACGACAGGATCACCTCGGCCTTGATGAAGCCGACCACCAGCAACGACAACCTCACCAGGATCACATGACTGACGTTGGGCAGGATGTGCCGAAACATGCGCGACGTTGGACTGGCGCCGATCGCCTCGGCTGCGCGCACGTACTCGCGACCGCGGTGCTTGATGAACTCCGCGCGCACCTGTCGATAGACGCCGGCCCATCCGGTCAGGCCGAGGATCAGCACCACGGTGCCGATCCCGCGCCCGAACACCGCCGCGAAGGCGAAGATCAGCAAGATATCGGGCACTGCTGTAAACACGTTGTAGAGCCATTCCAGGAAGTCATCCGCCCTGCCGCCGAAGAACCCCCCGAACGCCCCCAATATCGTACCGATCGACGTGGCGAGCACGGCCGCCAGCACGCCCACGAAGACCGAGATCTCGGTGCCCTTGATCGTCTTGGACATCACGTCGCGGCCCAGACGGTCGCCGCCAAAAGGCAAGGTCTGTGTGCGCACGACCTCGACCGTCTTCATCTTCGCGGCACGCTCGGCCCACTCCTTGTAGCGCGGCGCGAGCGGATCGACGTCGGAGAGGTCGACGTTCGGGCCTTTGGGCACGTCGATGGTGCCAAGGTCCTCTGGAGGGCGCGGCCCCATCAGCGTGGGGGGCGCGTTCGGCACGCCGACCTCGCTTTGCCAGTCGCTCGCAACGAGGCGGGTAGCCGACAGCAGAATCAACACCAGGAACGCACCCACGATGCACAGTGACACCATGCCGACGCGGTCGCCGCGAAACCGCCACCAAGCGGTGCGCCATACGCCTTCGGAGCGCGTTGGTGCGGCGATCGCCATCGCGAGCGCGCTCATTTGAATACCACCCGCGGATCGACCACCTTATACAGAAGGTCGGTGGCCAGGTTGATCAACATGGTCAACATCGCCAAGTAGACCGTCGCAGCCTGAATCACCGGATAGTCGCTGCGGTTCACCGCCAGCAGCACCTCACGCCCGAGGCCCGGTATCGAGAAGAACACCTCTATCAAGAACGAGCCGACGAAGATGCCCGGCAGGTTGTAGCCCACGTTTGTGAGGATCGGGATCATCGCGTTGCGCAGCACGTGCTTGAACAGCACGGCGTCCTCCGTCAGGCCCTTGGCGCGCGCCGTGCGCACGTAGTCGTGGCCCAATTCATCGAGAAAGAAGGTGCGGTACAGCCGCATCTGCGGCGATACGCCCACCAGCACGGCCAGCATCACCGGCAGCGGAACGAAGGTGCTGAGGTTGGTCCACGTCGAATCGCTCCAGCCCTGCACCGGAAACCAGCCGAGTTGAAAGCCGAACAGGTACTGGCCGATGATGATGTAGACCAGGAACGAGATCGACAGCGCGATGGTGGTGACGATCATCAAGCTGCGGTCGGTCAGCGACCCACGCACGTAGGCCACGCCCAGCGCGATCGGAATCGATATCAGCGTGTCGAGGATCAGGATCGGCACCATCACGGTCAGCGTGGCCGGCAACCGCGTGGCGAAGAGGTTGCTCACCGCTTCGTTGGTGGCCCAGCTACGGCCCCAGTCGAAGGTCACGATCTGCTTGAGATAGATGGCCAGTTGCACGTACCAAGGCTGGTCCAGGCCAAGCTGCTGCCGGATCGCGGCGATCTGTTCCTGCGTCGCATTCAGCCCGCCCAGGATGACCGCAGGGTCGGCACCGAAATACTTGAAGAGCAGGTAGACCAACAGCACCACACCAATCAGCGTGGGCACCATCTGCCACAGACGCCTGAGGAGGTAGGCCAACATCGTTCGAAGTCGCTGCGGGGCCTCAGGCGCTCATGACCCTGGGCCCGTGATTGAAAGATGCGCGAGTGTAGAGGCCGCAGGTACGGCGCCGCCCTCGCGTTTGCCCTGCGTGGCACGGCGGCGCTGGCCAGCTTCAGGGGAATCTGATTGTTGGCGGACGCAGCACACGGATAGACTGCGCGCTTTCATGGCTGGTACGTGCCGCTACCGCGGTACGGCCGAGAGCTGCATGATGTGTCGATTGCTGTTGCTCGCGCTGGCCACCAGCCTGGCGTTGGCGGGTCCGGCGTGCGCGGACGAGCCAGCCGTGGACCGCACGCACTCGCAAAAGGTGCTGCGCTACGCGTTTCCAGTTGCCGAGACCGGTTTCGACCCGGCGCAGGTGACCGACCTGTACTCCAACACAGTGCTTGCCAACATCTTCGAGGCGCCGCTGGAGTTCGAGTATCTGGCCCAGCCGGTGCGGGCGCGCCCCAACACAGCCTCTGCAATGCCCGAGGTGTCGGCCGATTTCACGCGATTCGTGTTCCGCATCTGGCCCGGCATATTCTTCGCCGCCGATCCGGCGTTCAAGGGCGTGCGTCGCGAGTTGACGGCGGCCGACTACGTCTACAGCATCAAGCGTCACTACGACCCGCGGTGGAAGAGCGGCAAGCTCTACCAGCTTGAAAGCACGAAGATCGTGGGCTTGAGCGAGCTGCGGCGCGAGGTTGTCGCGCAGAACAAGCCGTTCGACTACGAGCGCGAAGTGCCTGGTTTGCGCGCGCTTGACCGCTATTCGTTCGAGGTGCGCCTGGCAGAGCCGGGCCCACGCTTCCATCACCTGTTCACCGACCCGTCGCTCACAGGTGCCATGGCACGGGAAGTGGTGGAGTACTACGGCGATAGGATCAGCGAACACCCGGTGGGGACCGGGCCATTCCGGCTCGCGCAGTGGCGGCGCAGTTCGCGCATCGTACTCGAGCGCAACCCAGACTACCGCGAGCGACATTATGACGAACATCCACCGGCTGACGATCCGCGCCGGGTTCGCTTCGCCGATGCCTTGAAGGGGCGACGCCTTCCAATCATCGACCGGGTTGAAATCGCAATCATCGAAGAGCCGCAACCGCGCTGGTTGTCGTTCCTCGGCGAAGAGCAAGACATCGTCGAGCGTGTGCCCGACGTGTTCGCCGAACAGGCGCTGCCCAATAGCCGACTCGCCCCGCACCTGGCCCGCCGCGGAATCACGATGGTGCGCTACCAGCGCAATGACGTGTCGGTGTCGTACTTCGCGATGGAGCATCCGGTGGTCGGCGGCTACACGCCGGACAAGGTGGCGCTGCGGCGCGCCATCGCACTGGCGGTGGACGTCGATCGTGAGATCCGGCTGGCGCGGCGAGGCCAGGCCATACCCGCGCAGTCGATAGTCGCACCGCAGGTCTGGGGCTACGACGCGGCGTTCAAGTCCGAGATGAGCGAGTTCGACCGCGCCAAGGCCCGCGCGTTGCTCGACCTGTACGGTTATGTCGATCGCGACGGTGACGGCTGGCGTGAACTACCCGATGGCCAACCGCTGGTGATCGAGTACGCCACGTCGCCTGATGCGACGTTCCGTGGCTTGTACGAGCAATGGCAGATCAACATGGCTGCTATCGGCGTTCGCATCGTTCCGCTCATCAGACAATGGCCCGAGCACCTGAAGGCCTCGCGCGCGGGCAAGCTCATGATGTGGGGCGTAAGCTGGTCCGGCGGGCCGGACGCCGAGGCATTCCTGGTGCTCGGCTACGGACCGAACAAGGGGCAGGCCAATCACGCGCGCTTCGACCAGCCGGCCTACAACGCATTGTTCGAGCGTCAGCGCGTCATGCCCGACGGACCCGAGCGCGCCACGCTGATCGACGAAGCCAAGCGTCTGATGGTAGCTTACATGCCGTACAAGGTGCATGTGCATCGTATCTGGACCGACCTGGCGCACCCCTGGGTCAAGGGCTACCACCGCAACCTGTTCGTGGGCGACTTCTGGAAGTACGTGGATGTCGACATGGATGAACGTGCGCGCAGTAGACGGCCATGAGCCGCGTTCGCGAGCCCCGAGGGGCCGGATGACTCGGCGCCGCCTTCTCAAGGGGGCCATGGCCGCGGCAGCGCTGCCGACGGCGTGGCGCGCGGCCGCCGCCGACGTTGCCGCGCAGCGAAAGGTGCTTCGCCTGCTGTTCAGCTCAGCCGAGACCAGCTTTGACCCGGCGCGCATCTCCGATCTGTATTCGCGCACCGTCACGGCGCACATCTTCGAGGCCTTGTACACCTACGACGCGCTGGCGCGTCCCGCCAAGGTCCGCCCCCTCACGGCGGCGAGCCTGCCCGAAGTGTCGGCCGACTTTCGCGTCTGGACGGTCAAGCTCAGGCCGGGTATCTACTTCGCCGACGATCCGGCCTTCAACGGCCAGCGGCGAGAACTGGTGGCGCGCGACTACGTATACGCTTTCCAGCGCACCATCGACCCGGCCAACATCAGCCCGATCGAGGCCGACGTGCTCGACCTGAAGATCGTCGGGCTGGCCGCGGCGCGCGAGGCTGCGGTCAAGGCCAAGAGGCCCTTCGACTACGACAGCCCGATTGACGGCCTGCGCACGCTCGACCGTTACACGATTCGCTTCACACTGGAACAAGCCAATCCGCGCTTTCTGAACACACTCGCCGCTTCCGATCTGCTCGGGGGCGTGGCGCGCGAGGTGGTGCAGTTCTATGGCGACGCGATCGGCGAGCATCCGGTGGGCACGGGGCCGTTCCGGCTGAAGAGTTGGCGCCGCAGCTCTCGCATCGTGCTGGAGCGCAATCCGGCCTATCGCGAGGTGTTGTACGACGCCGAGCCAGCGCCCGACGACAAGGAAGGCCAGGCCATCCTGGCACAGCTCAAGGGCCGGCGGCTGCCGATGCTCGACGAGGTCGATGTCGTGGTGATCGAGGAGTTTCAGCCGCAGTGGCTGAGCTTTCTGAACCGGCAGGTCGATGCCCTGGCCGGCGCGACCGGTCAATTGCCGAGCCAGTTTGCCAACATGGCGGCGCCCGGCGGGCGGCTTGCACCGTGGCTGTCGCGCGAGGGCGTGCGCATGCATGCCAACCTGGCGGCGGACACCTCGTTCACCTACTTCAACATGAAGGATCCGATGATCGGCGGCAACACACCCGAGCAGGTGGCACTGCGACGCGCGATCAGCCTGGCCTACGATGTGGACCAAGAGATCCGTCTGATTCGTCGCGGCCGCGCAGTGCCGGCGCAGTCGCCGGTGATGCCGCACACCAGCGGCTACGACCCGGCATTCAAGAGCGAGATGAGTGACTGCGACCCGGCGCGCGCGCGCGCACTGCTCGATCTGTTCGGGTTCGTCGACCGAGACGGCGACGGTTTTCGCGAACGCCCAGACGGCTCGCCGCTGCAACTGGAAATGGCCACCGAACCCGAGCAGATCTACCGGGCCTACAACGAGTTGTGGCAAAAGAGCCTGAATGCCGTGGGCATCCGCATTCGTTTCGCGACGGCGCAGTGGCCAGAGAACCTGAAGGCTGCCGACGCCGGCAAGCTGATGATGTGGCAGCTGGGCGAATCGGCCTCGTCGCCAGACGGGCAGGCCTCGCTCGGACGCCTGTACGGCCCGCTGGCCGGCAACGCCAACTTCGCGCGCTTCCAGCTGGACGCCTTCGACCGTCTGTACGAGCGCGCCCGCACGCTGCTCGACGGCCCCGAGCGCGCGACCTTGTTCGAACGGGCAAAGCGCATCGCCGTGGCCTATATGCCATACAAGATCCACGTGCACCGTATCCACACCGACCTGACCCGGCCCTGGGTCATCGGCTTTCGCCGCCCGCTGTTCGCCTCCGAATGGTGGCATCTGGTCGACATCGACTTGGCGCTGCGTGCCCAGGACTCACATGCATAAGATTCGTGCGATGAAGCGGATAGTCGTTCTGCTGTTGCTGGTCGTGGCGACGCTGTCGGCGGCTATTGGCGCCGAACGCAAGGTGCTCAAACTCGCGTTCACGCGCGCCGAGACGAGCCTGGACCCTGCGCGTATCGTCGATCTGTACTCACGCACGCTCACCGCGCACATCTTCGAGGCACCCTATACGTACGATCAGCTCGCGCGTCCCGCAAAGATCAAGCCGCTCACCGCCGATGGCATGCCCGAACATTCGCCGGACTTTCGCGTCTGGACGGTCAAGCTCAAGCCAGGCATCTACTTCGCCGCCGACCCGGCGTTCAAGGGCGAGAAGCGGGAACTGGTCGCCGAGGACTACGTCTATGCGATGAAGCGCCTCGTCGACCCCAAGAACAAGAGCCCGGTCGCCGCCGGCATGCTCGAAACCAAGTTCATTGGCCTGGCTGCGTTGCGTGACGCTGCTGTCAAGAACAATCAGCCCTTCGACTACGACACACCGATCGATGGACTTCGCGCGCTCGATCGCTACACGCTGCGCATATCGCTCGAGGAGCCTCGCCCGCAGTTCATCGAGAGTTTGGCCGGGTCTGACCTGATCGGCGCGGTGGCTCGGGAGGTGGTGGAGTTCTACGGCGACCAGATCGATGCGCACCCGGTGGGAACGGGCCCGTTCAAGTTGAAGAGCTGGCGGCGCAGCTCGGAGATCGTGCTCGAGCGCAACCCAGACTTCCGCGAGATGCAGTACGACGCCGAGCCAGCGCCCGACGACAAGGAAGGCCAGGCCATCCTGGCGCAGCTCAGGGGCCGGCGCCTGCCAATGATCGACGAGGTGCGGGTGGCCATCATCGAGCAAAGCCAGCCGATGTGGCTCGCATTCCTCAACGCCCAGGTCGACGCCCTGGTCACCAATGCCGGCCGTGTTCCGCCTGATTACCTGGCACTGGCCATGCCGGGCGGCAAGCTGGCGCCGTACCTGGCCAAGCGCGGCATCCAGGCCAGACGCACACTCAACCCCGACTCCGGGTTGGCTTACTTCAACATGGAGGATCCGGTGGTCGGCGGATACACGCCGGAGAAGGTGGCGCTGCGCCGCGCCATCAGCCTGGCCTATGACGTCGACGTCGAGATCCGCCAGATCCGCCGCGGCGGGGTTCGCGCGCAATCGCCAGTGGTGCCGCACACCGTGGGTTACGACATCAAGTACAAGAGCGAGATGGGCGACTACGACCCTGCGCGTGCGCGCGCCTTGCTCGATCTGTACGGCTATGTCGATCGCGACGGTGACGGGTTTCGCGAATTGCCAGACGGCAGGCCGCTCACCATCGAAATGGCAAGCCAGCCCGACGACCTGACGCGAAAATTCGACGAGCTGTGGAAGAAGAACCTCACCGCCGTGGGCATCCGCATCGTCTTCAAGCCGGCGCAATGGCCCGAGAACCTGAAGGCCGCGCGCGCGGGCAAGGTGCAGTTCTGGATGTTGGGCTCATCGGCGGCCGCGCCCGACGGGCAGGGCGCCTTGGGTCGATTGTTCGGCCCGCAAATCGGCAGCCAGAATCTGGCGCGGTTCAAGCTCGACGAGTTCGACCGCATCTACGAACGCATGCGTGTGATCCCGGACGGCCCCGAGCGCGAGCAGCTGTTCTTCAAGGCCAAGCAGATCGCCGTGGCCTACATGCCCTACCGCCACACTGCGCACCGCATGGAGGCAGACATGTACCACGCCTGGATCGTCGGCTATCGCCGACCGCTGTTCTGGCAGGAGTGGTGGCACATGGTGGATATCGACACCCGCAGGCTGCCTGCGCATTGACGATGGCTACTCCGCCCGAAGCCCGGATCACGCGATACCAGCGTTGGCTGACTGCGCAGCACGGGCTCGAGTTTCCCGACTACGACGCGCTGTGGCGCTGGTCGGTCACCGACCTGGACGCGTTCTGGCGCTCGATCTGGGACTACTTCGACATCGACTCGCCGACGGCGTTCTCCAGCGTACTGACTGACAAGTCCATGCCCGGCGCGCAATGGTTCGCCGGTGCCCACCTCAACTATGCCCGGCAGGCGCTGCGCCACGCCGACGCGGCGCATGCGGCTGGACATCCGGCAATCGTGTTCGCCGACGAGGCGATGCTCGCGCAGGGTCAACTGCGGCAGGTGTCGTGGCCCGAACTGCGACGGCAGGTGGCGTCGTTTGCGGCGGCACTGAAGCGGTTGGGCGTGCAGCGCAGCGACCGCGTCTGCGCGGTGCTGCCGAACACGCCGCAGACAGCGGCCGTGTTCCTTGCGGCGGCGAGCATTGGCGCCATCTGGAGCATCTGCTCGCCGGACATGGGGCCGGTCGCGGTGCTGGACCGTTTTCGTCAGATTGCACCCAAGGTGCTCGTCGCGTGCGACGGCTACCGCTGGGCTGGCGTCAGCTACGACCGCCGGGCGCATATCGATGAGCTGCTGACACAGCTGCCGAGCGTCGAGCACTCGGTGCGCGGCGACGCGATCGATGCGCTGCTGGCCGACGACGTGCGGTTCGAGCCCGAGTGTTTGCCGTTCGACCATCCGCTGTGGATCGTCTATTCAAGTGGCACCACCGGGCTGCCCAAACCCATCGTGCATGGCCACGGTGGCATCGTGCTCGAGGGCCTGAAGGGAGGCCTGCACAACAACCTCGGACCAACAATCGAGACGGGTGACCGCTACCACTGGTTCAGCACGACTGGGTGGATCATGTGGAACGGCCAGCTTGCCGGGCTGCTCGGCGGCGCCACGATTTGCATTTTCGACGGCAGCCCCGGCGGGCCGGCGAAGGCGCCCGACTGGACCACGCTGTGGCGTTTTGCGGGCCGCGCCAAGGTCACGTTCATGGGCGCTGGTGCGGCGTTCTTTGCCAGCTGCTTGAAGGCTGATGTCAAACCGATGGAGGTGGCCGACCTGTCGGCTCTGCGCGCCATCGGTTCGACTGGCTCGCCCTTGTCCGAGGAGTGTTACGACTGGATCTGGAATCGCTGCCCGCAGGTGGATGGGGCGCCGATTTGGATCGACGCGATCAGCGGCGGCACCGACTTTGCCGGCGCATTCGTGGGCGGAAACATCACGCTGCCGGTTGTTCGCGGCGAGATGCAATGCCGTTGTCTAGGCGCAGCCGTCGAGGCGTGGGACGAACGGGGTCAGCCATTGATTGACGCGGTCGGCGAGCTGGTGTGCATTCAGCCGATGCCGTCGATGCCGCTGTACTTCTGGGGTGACGCGGACAACCGGCGATATCTGGAGAGTTACTTCGACATGTTCCCGGGTGTCTGGCGCCACGGCGACTGGATACGCGTCACGACGCGCGGCGGCGCGATCATCTATGGCCGCAGCGATGCCACGATCAATCGCCACGGCGTGCGCATGGGCACCGCGGAGGTGTATCGTGCGGTCGAGGCGCTGCCCGAGGTGCTCGATAGTCTGGTGGTCGACCTCGAGTACCTCGGTCGCGAGAGCTGGATGCCGCTCTTCGTTGTGCTTCGCGAGGGCTATTGGCTCGACGAGGCCATGGTCGCGCGCATCAAGGCCGCCGTGCGTGTCTCGCTGTCGCCGCGCCACGTACCCAGCGATGTGTTCCAGGTGACCGCGATTCCGCGCACGCTGTCGGGCAAGAAGATGGAACTCCCCGTCAAGAAGCTTCTGATGGGCGCCGAACCCGAGGCCGTGCTCAAGCGCGACGCGATGGCGAACGCCGACAGCGTCGATTGGTTTGTCGCCCTGGCGCGCTCGCGCGCCGGGGTCTAAAGGCATGCGGGCTTGGCCATTTCGTGCGGCGGGCTACGTCGCGAAGTCGACGATCTGCGACGCCGGCATTGCACCCGATCGGCGCCCGACCTCGCGGCCCCCTTCGAGGCGCACCAGCGTGGGAATGCTACGAATGCCGAACCGGGCAGCGGCGCGCGGACTGTCGTCGCTGTTTACCTTGATCAGTATGGCCCGGCCGACCAGCGACTTCGCCGCATGCTCGAACTGCGGCGCCATCGTCCGGCAGGGGCCACACCAAGGCGCCCAGAAGTCGACCACGATCGGCAAGTCCGTCCCCGCGATGACTTTCTCGAAGTTGGCGTCGCTGAGCGCGATGGGCTGCCCATCGAGCAGAGCCTGCCCGCACTGCCCGCAGGACGGACCCTGACCCAGGCGTGCGCTGGGAATCCGATTCTTCGAGCCGCAACAGGGGCAAACCACATGGGTCACCGCGGAAATGTTCATGGCGTGCAAATTGGCACGCCTGCCACGATTTCAAGTCCACCATAGTGTTGGCTTGGAATAATCGGTGCGCCTTCCGCGTAAACCAGCCGTGCCAGCCAATGACGTATTCCGCCAACAACTGCTGGGCGTGATTCCGCGCCTGCGCCGGTATGCGCGCTCGCTGGTATTTGATTCCACGAGCGCTGACGATCTGGTGCAGTCCACGCTCGAGCGGGCGCTCGCGCATTGGCATCAGTTCGACCAGCGGCGTGATCTGCTGGTATGGGTGCTCTCGATCGCGCACAACGCCCACCTCGACCAACGGCGCCGCGATTCGCGCATGTCGGTGGTCGACCCGGAGCGCGCAAGCGCAGAGCAAGACGCCATCGCGGCCGATCCCGGAGTGGATGTCGCGCTGCGCTTGGATCTGATTAACGCGCTGTCGCGCCTGTCTGCCGAACAGCGAGAGCCGTTGATCCTGGTGAGTGTCGAGCAGTTGACCTATGCCGAATGCGCCGAGGTGCTGCGTATTCCGGTCGGTACTGTCATGTCGCGTGTCTCGCGCGGGCGCGCTGCATTGCGCCAGTGGCTCGACGGCAGCGCCCGGCCGGCGGCGGGCCAGCGCGGATTGAGGCGCGTCGTATGAATATGCATATCGAACAACCCGACGACGACCTGTTGTCGGCCTGGCTCGACGGCGAGATCGAAGGTGCTGATCGCGAACGCGTGCAGGGCTGGCTGCGCGATCATCCTGAGGATGCAGCGCGGGTGCGGCTTTGGGCCGCCGACCGCGACGCGCTGCGTGCCCGGCTGGCGCCGACGTTCGATGAACCCATCCCCGAGCGCCTCACCCAAACCGTCTGGCAGGGCGGCCGCCGTACACCGGGCAGGCCTTGGCTACAGGCAGCGATGGCCGCCGGCCTGTTGGTGGCCGGTGCGCTGATCGGCGCGACCGGGATGCGCGGCATGCAACCGGCGCGCGAGGTCGCCCAGACGTCCAACCTGCGCTGGCCCCAGCGCGCTGCCGTGGCGCACGCCGTCTACTCGCCCGAGGTGCGCCACCCGGTCGAGGTCAGTGTGCGCGAGGGCGACGCCGCCATGCAGCGTGAACAGGAGGACCACCTGTCGCGGTGGCTGACGCGCCGCCTGACGCTGCCGGTGAAGTTGTTCGACCTGCGCGCGCAGGGGTTCGAGCTCGTTGGCGGCCGTCTGTTGCCCGATGCCACAGGCCCGAGTGCACAGCTCATGTACCAGGACAGCGCCGGGCAGCGCGTCACGGTGTACTTGCGCAAGCCCGACGACAACACATCCGCCGCATTTCGCTATGAGCGACAGGGCGAGTTCGGGCTGTTCTATTGGGTCGAAGCCGGTTGCGGTTTCGCGCTGGTCGGGCCGCAGTCGCGCGAACGATTGCTGGCCTTGGCCGAAGCGATCTACAACCAGGGCCAGGCAGCCTCGTCCCCGGCGCGCTGAGTCCGCCGGACGCCGTCCCTAGAATCGGGCGATGTCCGCACCGCCCGCGCCGGCGCACCCGGCAATGCAAACGCGTCTCGCGGCGGTCCACCGGCTGGCTGTCGTGACGGTGCTCGGATTTGCGTCGGGCCTGCCGCTGGCGCTGACGGGCCAGGCGCTGCAGGCCTGGCTCAGCGTCGACGGCATCGACATTGCCACGATCGGCTTCCTGAGCCTGGTCGGGCTGCCCTATACGTTCAAGTTCCTGTGGGCGCCGTTGATGGACCGCTTCGAGCTGTTGCCGATGCTCGGGCGGCGACGCGGCTGGCTGGTCCTCACCCAACTGGCGCTGGCACTCACCTTGTTCGGCCTGTCTGCCACGTCACCGAAGCACTCGCTTCAGGCGTTTGCGCTGCTGGCGCTGGCAGTGGCCTTCGTGTCGGCGTCGCAGGACGTGGTGATCGATGCCTATCGCACCGACCTCCTGCCTGCCGCCGAGCGAGGGCTCGGCTCTTCGCTCAACGTGCTGGGCTATCGGTTGGCGATGATCGTCTCCGGCGGCGTCGCGTTGATCTGGACCGATCCGACGCAAGGCGGAGGCTGGAGCTGGAACGAGGTCTATCGAACGATGGCGTGGCTGATGGTCGGTGTCGCCGTGTTTTCCGCGCTGGCATTGCCCGCGCTTTCGGCGTCGGCCACGCCGCGCAGCGTGGCGCGGCACGATGTACTGGGTTTTGCCGCCGTGCTGCTGGCCGTTGCCGCGGGGTACTGGCTGACGCAAACCGTTGGCAGTGATGTCACCCATGCGTTGCTGGGCCCCTGGATGGAATCGACTGCGCTGGCGCCGTCGCTCAAGGCGCGCTGGCTCGACCTGGCAACCTTGCTGCTGGGCGTCGCGATCACGTTGCCGCTGGCGGCAGTCGCCGCCCGCAAAGCGCGCTTCGAAACGCTGCTCGGCGGCCTTTCGAGTTACTTCGCGCAGCCCGGGGCGGCGGCGTTTCTGCTCTTCATCGTGCTCTACAAACTGGGCGACGCGTTTGCCGGCTCGCTGATGACGCCGTTCCTGCTGCAAGCCATGGCCTTCAGCTCGGCCGAGGTCGGCGTGGTCAACAAGATCATCGGGTTGTGGCTGACGATCGGTGGTGCCTTGCTCGGCGGTGCGCTGATGCTCAAGCTTGGACTGTGGCGTGCATTGATGCTGTTCGGCGTTCTGCAGATGCTGAGCAACGTGGGCTTCTGGTGGCTGGCGGTTGCCGGCAAGGGCTTGATGCCCGGTCTCATGCTGCCGGCCTTCGACTGGGGCATCGTCAAGCTCGCACAGCCGACACCGGTGGACGGCGGCCTGTTGCTGGTGATTGCGGCGGAGAACATCTCCGGCGGCATGGGCACCGCCGCGTTCGTGGCTCTCCTGATGAGCCTGTGCAATCGGCGCTTCACGGCGACGCAGTTTGCGCTGCTGAGCGCGTTCGCGTCGATAGGGCGCGTATGGGTCGGGCCGCTCGCGGGCGTGTTGGCGGAGTCGATCGGCTGGCCGACGTTCTTCGTCGTGTCCACGATCCTGGCATTGCCGGCGCTGTTGATGCTGTGGTGGATGCGTGGGAGCGTACGCCAGCTGGAACCGTCAGCGGCAGGCGCGGCAGTCGACGCCTAGGCACAGACGTTCGTTGAGCGAGCTGCCTAGAATGCCCGGAACCCGGCTGGCCACCAGCGGGTCCGAGTCGACTATGAACCGAGATTTCGATTGCGCGGCTGATATCCACTTGCCATTTATGGCCGCCCATGGGTCGGCGTGTCGCTGTGCGCTGCATTCACGGCGGCTGTTCACCGGCGCGCTGGTGGGTGCGGCTGCGCTGCCGGGCGCGGTGCTGGCGCAGCCGATCCCTGAATGCAAACGCAGCACTTTCGCCAATATGGCGCCGGCGCAGCAGATCGAGCAGGCCGCCGGCCAGCAATACCGGCAGATGCTTCAGCAGGCCTCCGACAAGCGCGCCCTCGGCCCGAAGGATCATCCGCAGGTGCAGCGACTGCGCGCGATCGCACAGCGAATCATTCCGTTTACCGCAGAGTGCAACGAAGCGGCGCGCAGCTGGCGCTGGGAGGTGAACCTGATCGGTTCAGACCAGCTCAATGCCTTTTGCATGCCGGGCGGCAAGATCGCCTTCTACTACGGCATTCTGGCCAAGCTGCAGCTCGACGATGACGAGGTCGCCGCGATCATGGGTCACGAGGTATCGCATGCCTTGCTCGAACATGCACGAGAGCGAATGGGCAAGACCATGGCCACGCGCGGTGCGATCGAGATCGGCGCAGCGATCTTCGGCCTCGGCAGCACGGGCCGCTTGCTGGGCGACATGAGCGGCCAACTGCTGACGCTGAGGTTCAGCCGCGACGACGAATCCGAGGCGGATGCGCTGGGCCTGATCCTGTCGGCCAAGGCCGGCTACGACCCGCGCGCCGGTGTGACGTTATGGCAGAAGATGCTCGCTGCCAACAAAGGAGCGCCGCCGCAGTGGCTCTCGACGCATCCATCGGGCGACACCCGGATCAAGGATATGGAGGCGCGTCTGCCGCGCGTGGCGCCGCTGTATGCCGCTGCTGAAAAACCGGCGCAGCGGTTCGGACCCCCGGCGGTCAAGGCCACGGCCGCGAGCGGCAGCGCAGGCTGAATCGGCTAGGTACCGCCTACGAACGGATTGATACGCCGTTCGCGACCGAACGTGCTCTCCGGCCCATGCCCGGGGATGAACACCGTGTCGTCCCCCATCGGCCACAGGCGCTCGGTGATCGACGCAATCAACGTGTTGTAGTCGCCTCCCGGGAAGTCGGTGCGGCCGATCGAGCCGGCGAACAATACATCACCGACGAATGCACGCTGCGCCTCTTGGCTGAAGAACACGACGTGCCCGGGCGTATGGCCCGGGCAGTGCCTCACCTGCAGCACGCATTGGCCGACGTTCACCGTATCGCCGTCGGCCAGCCAGCGGCTGGGCGTGAAAGGCTCTGCAGGCGGGAAGCCGAACATCTGGCTCTGCTGCGGCAACCCATCGATCCAGAATTGGTCGCCTGGATGCGGGCCGACGACCGGGAGCTTGCGCTGGCGCGCCAGCGTTCCGGTTCCGCCCGCATGGTCGATGTGCGCATGCGTGAGCAGAATCTGCTTGAGCGCGACGCCGTGTTGTTCGGCAACGGCGAGCAATTGATCCAGATCGCCGCCGGGGTCAATCACGGCGCCCTCCATCGTCTGGTCGCACCAGACGATGGAACTGTTCTGTTGGAAGGGTGTGACAGGGACCGATTGATACCGCAACATGGCCGCGATGCTACCTGCGGCAGAATGGCGGCGCAGCATCCGCGCAGGTTCATGCCGCGGCCGCGCCAGGCGCGGCGAGTCCTTCGGCTGGTGTCCTTAGGTCCGAAGCGGACTGGCGTTTGCCCAGCGTCAGAACTTCAGTTTCATGCCGAGGGATACCAGCGGCACGATACCCGTGCGACCGATGCCGTCGCGCAGCTGTGCTGGGTCCTTGTCGAGCTCGGCCTGCGGCATGCTGCCGAGACCGGGCCCCGTGCGGAGCTCGTTGACGCTCGGGCGCCCGATCGAACTGCCTAGTTCAAACCGGATGCTGCTGCCGGACGAGCCCTCAAGGCCATAGCCGAGGCCCAGATAGGGTGTCGTGCCGGGGAACTTGACCGACACGCCCACGCGATCGCCAGACGGGGTCACGAAGCTGCGATCACCGATAGCGACGCTTCGACTGTTGTTGCCGAGCGTGGTCAGGTCGTCATGCGGCGAGAATCGCAACGACTGGGGTAGCGCTAGGCGCATCATCGGCGCGGGCAAGCCGGCGTTGGTATACAGCTCGCCGGCCCGTAGGGTCGGCGCCGCCGCGCCCAATGAAAGCCCGGCGATCAGCATGGCGCGACAGATGGCCCTCATGGTGCGCTCCGACAGGCAGTGCGTCGAGGGCAAGAAACCGCCGCCCGATGGCACAGCAGTCTGGAGCGTTTGGCTGCTGCGCGGCGCATCGTCACGCGTAACCGATGGGCTGCGAGTGATCGATTCACGCAGCGCCGTGTTGCGCCGCACGGCCGACGCCTCACTCAAAGCGTGAAGTTGTAGTCGACCGTCACCGGGGCGTGGTCGGAGAAACGCTGATCGACGTAGATCGACTCCCGGCTTGCCTTGGCGGCGATGCCCGGTGTGGCGAGGTGGTAGTCGAGTCGCCACCCCACGTTCTTGGCTCGGGCTTGACCGCGGTTGCTCCACCAGGTGTACTGCTCAGGTTTCGGGTTCAGACGCCGGAATACGTCGACCAAGCCAGCTTCGTCGAACAGCCTGGACAACCATGCGCGCTCGTCCGGTAGGAAGCCCGAATTCTTCTGGTTGCCTTTCCAGTTCTTCAGGTCGATCTCGTGGTGCGCGATGTTGACGTCGCCGACCAGAATGAACTCGCGTTGTTTCTTCAGGCGCAGCAGGTGCGGGTAGATGACATCCAGGAACCGGTACTTGGCCTGTTGCCGGTCCTCGCTCGAACTACCACTTGGAAAATAGCAGCTGATGATGCTCAGCTTTCGGCGCCCGGTGTCGAAGCGGGCTTCGACATAGCGACCCTCGGCGTCGAACTCCTTGTTCTTCATGCCGACGATCACGTCGCTGGGGGTCTTGCGTGCGTACAAGCCGACCCCGGAGTAGCCTTTCTTCTGCGCAAAGTGAAAATGGCCCTTGAGCGGCCCTATGCGCTCGAAACGGCCGCTCACGTCGTCGGCCTGTGCCTTGACCTCCTGCACGCCCATACAATCGGCGCCCACCTGTTCGGCCCAGGCGAGGAAGCCCTTGCTCGCGGCCGAGCGTATGCCGTTCAGATTGAGCGTGACCAGGCGGAATCCCATAGTGGCATCCATGCATCAGCAGACCGCCCCCGCAGGCGTCTCGGCGCAGGACTTCGTCCGCTTCGTGGTCGAGGCCGGCGTGTTGCGCTTCGGGGAGTTCAAGACCAAGGCCGGTCGGATGTCACCGTACTTCTTCAACGCCGGTGGTTTTGACGACGGCGCCAAGCTGGGCCGTCTAGCCACATTCTATGCACACCGACTGATCGAATCCGGCCTGCAATTCGACATGCTGTTCGGCCCGGCCTACAAGGGCATCACGCTGGCCGCCGCGGTGGCCGTCGAGTTGGCCCGGCAGGGGCGCAACGTGCCATTCGCCTACAACCGCAAGGAAGCAAAGGACCATGGTGAGGGGGGCAACCTGGTCGGCGCGCCGGTGGCCGGCCGCGTTGTAATCATCGACGACGTGATCTCCGCGGGCACGTCAGTGCGTGAGTCGATCGCGCTGATCCGGGCGGCGGGCGCCGCGCCGGTTGCGGTGGCCATCGCTCTAGACCGCCAGGAGCGGGCCGCCGAGGGCGGTGTCGACAAGCCGAGCTCGGCCGTGCAGTACGTCATATCGGAACTGGGGATGGATGTGATTGGAATCGCCACTTTGGCCGATCTGTTGGAGTATCTTTCGGCGACGGGCGATCCGACACTCGCGCCGCATGCCGCCCGCGTGGTGGCCTACCGAGACCGATACGGAGTTTGAGACCTTGGCCGCCACCTGTCGCCGCAAGGCAAAAGCCGCCCTGAGCCAGGGCTTGGCGTTTGCATGGCTGGTCGCGCTGATCTCACCGGTCGTCGCGCAGGCGCCGAATTCGGAGAAGAGAATCTACTCCTGCGTCGATAGCAAGGGCAAACGGATTACGTCTGATCGACCAATCGATGCCTGCATCGACCGTGAGCAAGAGCTGCGGAACAAGGACGGATCGATCAAAGGCCGCCTGCCGCCGACTCCCACTCCAGACGAACGCGCGGAAGCCGAGGCTGCTGAACGCAGGGCGGCCCTTGAACGCGCAGCCTTCGCTGACGCTGTCCGCCGCGACAGGAATCTGCTGGCGCGATATCCCGACGAAGCGACACACAGGCGCGCGCGCGGCGCTGCGTTGGACGCGGCGCGCCAGGCCATGAAGAATTCGGAATCGCGATTGGCAGAGCTGGCGGCCGAGCGCAAGCCGTTGATGGGGGAGGCCGAGTTCTATGCGGGCAAGACAATGCCACCTCGGCTGATGCAGCAGATCGAGGCGAACGACACTTCCATGGCGGCACAACGCGAGGCGATTCAGAATCAGGAGGCTGAACTGCATCGCATCAACAAGAACCATGACATCGAGCTTGAACATCTTCGCAAGCTCTGGAACGGCGCGCGCCCTGGTTCGCTGGGTCCGGTGTCGGTGGCTGTTTCGCCGATGGCTACTCGCTAGCGATGCACTCGCAGCGCCAGCGTGCCGTCGTTCTTGCGTCCCTGACACTGTTCGCGTTTGACGCGCTGGCACGACCGTCGACCTACAAGTGTGGCGAAGACGTCGAGTTCAAGATCGACTTCACGCCGCGCAAGGCTCAGCTATATCTGGGGGACAAGGTCCACACGCTGGTACGCGTCAAGTCGGCCAACGATGCTCATTACGTGAATCAAAAGTCCGGTATTACGCTGATCGCCAAGAAGAGCGATCTCACTCTGCACCAAGGCCAGCGAGAACTTCAATGCAAGCTGCAAATTGCGCCGTAGTCGCGCCGCCAGGCGGCACTTAGCTAGCCGGAAAGTTTCTTCTTCAACAGGTCGCTGACCTGGGCCGGATTGGCCTTGCCCTGGCTCGCCTTCATCACCTGGCCCACCAGCGCATTGAATGCCTTGTCCTTGCCGGTGCGGTACTCGCCGACCGACTTGGCGTTTGCGGCGAGCACCTGATCGATCATTCGCTCGAGCGCCGTGCTGTCGCTCATCTGTTTCAGTCCCATGGAGCCAATCAAGGCGTCGACATCGGCTCCATCGCCACTCCACAGTGCATCGAATACCTGCCGAGCAGCGTTGTTGGAAACCGTCCCGTCGACGATTCGCGCAATCAACACAGCCAGCACACCGGGTGGCACCGGGCAGGACTGAATGCTTCGAGCCTCGGCGTTCAGGCGCTTGGACACTTCGCCCATCAACCAATTCGCGACCATCTTCGGCTGTGCGCACGCATTGCGCGCAGCCTCGTAGTAGCGCGCGAACGCGAGGGATTGCGTCATCATCGCCGCGTTATCGGCCGGCAGACCGTCGTCGTGTTGGAAGCGCTCGGCCATCGCACCCGGCAGCTCGGGCATCTCGCTGCGTACGCGGGCGATCCAGTCGGGCGCGATCACCAGCGGCGGCAAATCGGGGTCGGGAAAATAGCGGTAGTCGTGTGCGTCCTCCTTGCTGCGCATGGCACGCGTTTGACCGCTGTCGGGGTTGAACAGCACAGTGGCCTGCTCGATCGGCAGCCCGTCTTCAAGCCGGTCGATCTGCCAGTTGACCTCGAAGTCGATCGCCTGCTGCATGAATCGAAACGAGTTCAGGTTCTTGATTTCGCGCCGGGTGCCGAATGGCCGCCCAGGCTTGCGGACCGACACGTTGGCGTCGCAGCGAAAGCTGCCCTCTTGCATGTTGCCGTCGCAGATGTCGAGCCACATGACGAGCGCATGTAGTGCCTTCGCGTACTCGACGGCTTCGGCCGACGAGCGCATGTCGGGCTCTGTCACGATTTCGAGCAACGGCGTGCCGGCGCGGTTCAGATCGATGCCGGTCTGGCCGTGATAGTCCTCGTGCAGGCTCTTGCCCGCGTCCTCCTCGAGGTGAGCGCGCGTCAGTTGAACCACGCGGTTCGCCGCGCCGAGCAGAAACGACACGCTGCCACCCTGCACGACGGGTGTCTCGTATTGGCTGATCTGGTAACCCTTCGGCAGATCGGGGTAGAAATAGTTCTTGCGGGCGAAGATCGAATGGCGCGCGACGGTGGCACCCACGGCCAGGCCGAAGCGGATGGCCCGCTCGACCGCTGCGTGGTTGAGCACCGGCAGGGTGCCGGGCAGGGCAAGGTCGACCGCGCAGGCCTGGGTGTTGGGCGCCGCGCCGAAGGCCGTGCTGGCGCCCGAGAATGCCTTGCTGTGCGTCGAAAGTTGTGCGTGGGTTTCGAGGCCGATCACGACCTCGTAACCGCGCACGAGCGATGCGGACGCCATGGTCTCAGATTCCGGGTGGCGCGGCGTGGTGCCAGTCGGTGGCCTGCTGCAACGCCGCCGCAGTGTGCAACAGGTGTACCTCGTCGAAGTAGTTTCCGATCAGCTGCAACCCAACCGGCATGCCCTGCTCGCCAGTACCGGCCGGCACGCTCATGCCCGGCAACCCTGCCAAGCTCGCGGGCAGCGTGAAGATATCGGCCAAGTAAGCTTTGACCGGATCGTCGCCTTGCTCGCCGAGCTTCCATGCCACGCTGGGCGCCACTGGACCGGCAATCAGGTCGCATTCATTGAAGCAGCGCTGAAAGTCGTTGGCGATCATGCGGCGCAGCTTCTGCGCCTGCAGGTAGTACGCGTCGTAGTAACCATGCGAAAGCACGTACGTGCCGATCATGATGCGGCGTTTGACCTCCGCGCCGAAGCCCTGCGCTCGCGTCTTGCGGTACATGTCGAGCAGGTCATCGTAGTGTGCGGCGCGGTGTCCATAGCGCACACCGTCGTAGCGCGACAGGTTGGAGCTGGCCTCGGCGGGGGCAATGATGTAGTAGACGGGAATCGAGAGTTCGGTGCGCGGCAGGCTTACGTCAAGCAGCGTCGCGCCTAGCTTCTCAAGCTCGGCCAACGCAGCGCGTACGGCGCTGCTCACGTCACCGGCCAGCGTAATCGGGAAGAACTCCCGCGGCAGCCCAATGCGCAGGCCCCGCAGCGGCCGCGTCGCTGCTGCCTCAGCGCGAGGCGCGCGCATCTGGGCGGCGAAGTCCTGTGCCGGGCGGCGCGCGCTTGTGGCGTCGCGCGGATCGAACCCGCTCATCGGCCCGAGCAACATCGCGCAGTCCTCTGCCGACCGGGCCAGCACGCCGGCTTGGTCGAGGCTGGAGGCGAAGGCGACCATCCCATAGCGCGAACACAGGCCATAGGTCGGTTTGATGCCGGTGACGCCGCTGAAACTGGCTGGCTGGCGGATCGAGCCGCCCGTGTCCGTGCCGGTAGCGGCGGGCACTAAGCGGGCCGCCACCGCCGCGGCGGAGCCGCCCGATGAGCCGCCGGGCACGCGCGTTCGGTCCCATGGGTTGAGTGCAGCGCCGTAGGCCGAGTTCTCATTGGCCGAGCCCATCGCGAACTCGTCGCAATTGAGCTTGCCGAGACTGACCATGCCTGCCTCGCGCAGCCGCGCCACCACCGTCGCGTCGAAGGGGCTGCGGTAGCCGGCCAGCATCTTGGATCCGGCCGTGGTAGGGGCGTCGGCGGTGACGAAGATGTCCTTGTGGGCCACCGGCACACCCAGCAAAGGCCTGGCGTCGCCACCCGCGCGGCGGGCATCTGCGTCCGCCGCGCTGGCCAATGCCGCCTCGGCGTCAACATGCAAGAAGGCGCCCAAACCGTGTTGAGCTGTGATGCGTGCGAGCAAATGTTTGGTCAACTCGAGGCTGGACAGCTGACGCTGCGCCAACGCACGGGCAACCTCGGCGACGCCGAGCTGTTCCGGCGCTGAAAGGCTCATGAAGTCCCCTTGGCGCCAGCAACGCCTTCCACGGACGGGCTGACAGGCTCTGCGGCTTCGCGAGGTACTCGCTCATGCGCGGGCATGGGCGTTCGCCCGCGCTGCGCCTCCAACCGGGGCGTGTGCCGTCGACGGCTCACTCGATTACCTTCGGCACCAAGTACAGCCCGTCCTCGACCTGCGGCGCGCTGCGTTGATTGAGGGTGCGCTGATCCGGCTCGGTGACGCTATCGTCGCGCAGCCGCAACTGAACCTCCTGCACCGCCGACAACGGCGTGTACAGCGGCTCAACGCCGCGCGTGTCCACCGCCCCCATCCGTTCGACGATACCGAAGAAGCCGTTGAGCTGCGTGAGCATCGCCCGTTCCTCATCAGGCCTGAGTTCCAGGCGCGCTAGGAGCGCGATACGGCTCACGTCGAGTGAGGTCAGTGCCATGTGGAGGAATGCGTCGGAAGCACGACTTCAAACGCGGGAATTGCCGAGGGCTTGCTGTATTATCGCGCGCCATCGACAGCCCATCGTGCGCCACGCTACGGCTTGTATTTCGCAGCGTCCGTACCACCGCGAACTGACCTGATCGCATATTCATGTTCGGATCTCTGCGCCGCTACTTCTCCACCGACCTGGCCATCGACCTCGGCACCGCCAACACGCTGATCTACGTGCGCGGCAAGGGCATCGTGCTCGACGAGCCCTCGGTGGTGGCCATCCGCCACGAGGGCGGCCCCAACGGCAAGAAGACCATCCAGGCCGTCGGCGCCGAGGCCAAGGCCATGCTCGGCAAGGTTCCGGGCAACATCGAGGCCATCCGCCCGATGAAGGACGGCGTGATCGCCGACTTCACGGTCACCGAGCAGATGCTCAAGCAGTTCATCAAGATGGTCCATCCGCGGTCCATGATGAAGCCGAGCCCACGCATCATCATCTGCGTGCCCTGTGGCTCGACCCAGGTCGAGCGGCGGGCCATACGTGAGTCTGCGCTCGGTGCGGGCGCCAGCGAGGTCTACCTGATCGAGGAACCCATGGCTGCCGCGATCGGCGCGGGCCTGCCTGTCTCGGAAGCCTCGGGCTCGATGGTGGTGGACATCGGTGGCGGAACCACCGAGGTGGGCGTCATCAGTCTTGGCGGCATGGTCTACAAGGGCAGCGTGCGGGTCGGCGGCGACAAGTTCGACGAAGCCATCATTAACTACATCCGTCGCAACTACGGCATGTTGATCGGCGAACCCACCGCCGAGGCGATCAAGAAGCAGATCGGCTCGGCGTTCCCGGGGTCCGAGGTCAAGGAGATGGAGGTCAAGGGCCGCAACCTCAGCGAGGGTGTGCCGCGCAGCTTCACGATCTCGAGCAACGAGATTCTGGAGGCGCTGACCGACCCGCTCAACCAGATCGTGTCGAGCGTGAAGAACGCGCTCGAGCAGACGCCGCCCGAGCTGGGCGCCGACATCGCCGAGCGCGGCATGATGTTGACCGGCGGCGGTGCGTTGCTGCGCGATCTCGACCGGCTGCTCGCCGAGGAAACCGGCCTGCCTGTGCTGGTGGCCGAGGACCCGCTGACTTGCGTTGTGCGCGGATGCGGCATGGCGCTGGAGCGCATGGAGCGCCTGGGGTCCATCTTCACCTCGGAGTAGGCCCCGCTGCGCGGTTGTCAAGCGTCGCGGCACCGCACATGCCTCTGGGCACGATCGATCGCACACCGCCACCTTTCTTCCGTCAGGGTCCGTCGGCGCTGACGAAGCTGGCTGTGTTCTCCGCCCTGGCCGTGTTCCTGATGGCGGCCGATTCACGGTTGAAGCTGACTCAGCCGATCCGCGCGGCCATGGCGACGGCTTTGATGCCGGTACAGCGGGCGCTGCTCGTGCCGGTGGACTTGGTGCAAGGGGGCGGCGAGTATGCGAAGGGCTTGCACGCGGCGATTGCCGGCGAGCGCGATGCGCGTGCCGCGCTCGTCGCGCAGGCTGAGCGGGCCGCACGCGTGGAGCAACTCGCGCGCGAGAATGCGCGCCTGCGCGCCCTGCTCGATCTGCGTGCCGGGCTGGGCGTGCGCAGCCGAGCGGCCGAGGTACTGTACGAAGCGGCCGATCCCTATTCGCGCAAGGTGTTCCTCGACAGCGGCTCGACACAAGGCATTGCGCTGGGCTCGCCGGTGATCAACGATACCGGCGTGCTGGGACAGGTCACGCGCGTGTATCCGTTGTCGTCGGAGGTGACGCTGCTGGCGGACAAGGACTCCGCCATCCCGGTGCTGAACCAGCGCACCCAGCAACGCAGCGCGGCCTTCGGCGGTGTGGCCGCCGATGGCGACGGCATGGAATTGCGGTTCATGGCGGGCAATGCCGACGTGCAGCTGGGTGACCAGTTGATCACCAGCGGAGTCGACGGCGTCTATCCTCCAGGCCTCGCGGTGGCCAAGGTGACCAAGGTCGACCGGCGTGTCGAATCAGGTTTCGCGCGCATCGCGCTGCAACCGACAGCCAGCGTGGATGGCGTTCGCCATGTGTTGGTGCTGGAGCCGCTGCATGTACAGATGCCCGCGCGCCCCGAACCAGACCCCGAGTCGACCAAACCCGCACGCCAGCGAGGAGCCAAGCGATGATCATGCCGCGGGGTTCTGACCAACTGCTGCTGCCGGTCAATCCGCTGTTCATTGCGATTTCGTTGTTGTTCGCGCTCGGTTTCAACCTGATCCCGCTGGGGCGGCAGGCCGCCATGCCGGACCTATTGGCCCTGGTGCTGGTGTTCTGGAACGTGCACCAGCCGCTGCGCGTGGGCGTGGGACTGGCGTTTCTGTTGGGCCTGGTGATGGATGTTCATCAGGGCGCCTTGTTTGGTCAGCACGCGCTAGCGTATACGCTGCTGAGCTTCCTGGCAGTCACGATCCATCGGCGCCTGTTGTGGTTTTCGGTGCTGGAGCAGGCGTTGCAGGTGCTGCCGCTGCTGGCGGCGGCGCATCTGGTGTCGCTGGCGGTGCGCATGGCGGCTGGCGGCATGTTTCCGGGCTGGGATCTGCTGCTGGCGCCCTTTTTCGAGGCGGCGCTGTGGCCGATGGCGGTGTGGGTGCTGTTGGCCCCGCAGCGGCGACCTCCCGACCCCGATGAGAACCGGCCCCTGTAGGGCGCGCCACGATGATCGAGCTGCGCAACATCGAAGCCGAGCTGGACCGCTTTAGGGCGCGTCTGCTGGCGGCCGCCCTGTTCGTGGTGTTCGGCTTCTCGCTGCTGGCCGCCCGCCTGGTGTGGCTACAGGTGTTTCAGCACGAACAGCTGTCCACCCAGGCCGAGGCAAATCGGATCGCCGTGGTGCCGATCGTGCCGAACCGGGGCCTGATCCTCGATCGAAACGGCATCGTGCTGGCAACAAATTATTCTGCCTACACCCTGGAGATAACGCCCGCCAGGTTGGCCGTCGACGCAGATGCGGTGATCGACCAGCTGGCCAAGGTCGTCGACATCCAGACACGAGACAAGCGGCGCTTCAAGCGGCTGGTGGAGGAGAGCAAGAGCTTCGAGTCGCTACCGATCCGAACCAAGCTTACCGACGAGGAGGTGGCGCGATTCATGGCCCAGCGTTTCCGGTTTCCCGGCGTCGATATTCGAGCCCGGTTGTTCCGCCATTACCCACTCGGCGAAACCGGTGCTCACTTGATCGGCTATATCGGACGCATCAACCAGGCCGAGAAGAAGGTGATGGAGGATTGGGACGAGGAACGTCAGGGCAACTACAAGGGCACCGACTACATCGGCAAGCTCGGTCTCGAGCAGAGCTACGAGGACGACCTGCACGGGACGACCGGATTCGAACAGATCGAGACCAGTGCGGGCGGACGTGCGGTTCGCAGTCTCGCCAGCCACGGAGCAACGCCGGGGAATACGCTGCGTCTGTCGATCGACATCAAGCTGCAGGCCTTGGTGGAGGAGATGTTCGGCGAGCGGCGCGGCGCGCTGGTGGCGATCGATCCGCGCAACGGCGAAGTGCTGGCCCTCGTGAGCAAGCCGACCTTCGACCCGAACCTGTTCGTCGACGGCATCGATGCAGACAACTGGCGCGAACTGAACGAGTCGATTGAAAAGCCGCTGCTCAACCGGGCGCTGCGCGGAACCTACCCACCAGGATCGACCTTCAAGCCATTCATGGCGATGGCGGCACTGAACACGGGCAAGCGCAGTCCGAGTACGGTCATCAACGATCCGGGCTACTACATGTTCGGCAACCACCGATTCCGCAGCCACGGCGACCACGGCCTTGGGCCGGTGGACATGATGCGTTCGATCGTGAAGTCCAGCAATGTCTACTACTATTCGCTGGCCAACGAACTGGGCGTTGATCTGATGCACGAGCAACTCGCGCCGTTCAGTTTCGGGCAGAAGACCGGGATTGACGTCGAGGGCGAACTGACCGGCGTTCTCCCGTCGACTGAATGGAAACGGCGCTACTACAAGCGCGCGGAACAGCAGAAGTGGTATGCCGGCGAAACGATCTCTTTGGGCATCGGTCAAGGCTACAACCACTTCACCGCGCTGCAGATGGCAACCGCCACGGCCACGCTGGTTTCAGGGGGGCAGCGCTACCAGCCGCGCCTGGTGCGCGACATCGAGAACGTGGTGACGCGCGAGCACAGGCGCGTGGCCAGCGAGGCCCTGACGCCATTGGCGTTCAAGCCCGAACATGTGGAGCTCATCACTCGAGCCATGTATGGCGTCACGCAGGAGGGTACTTCAGTGCGATCGTTCACCGGTGCGCCGTACAAGAGCGGCGGCAAGACCGGCACGGCACAGGCTGTGACGATCAAGCAGAACGAGAAGTACAACGCATCCAAGCTCGAGGAGCACCAGCGCGATCACTCGCTGTACATCGCCTTCGCTCCGGTCGAGGCGCCCACCGTCGCGTTGGCGGTCATCGTCGAGAACTCAGGTTTTGGATCAGAAGCGGCCGCACCGATTGCGCGCCGCGTGTTCGACTACCTGCTGCTCGGCCAGGTGCCGAATGCCGCGGACATGGCGCTGACGCAGCAAGGCAAGTCGGGTGCGCCGACCGGCAAGCCGCGCCTGGCCGACGAGTATCCACTGCCGGGCAACATTGCGGTGGCACCCGCGTCATTGCCGGTCGCGGTGACCCTGGCCGGGGGCCCGCGCTGAGCGCGCGGGGCGAAGTCCAATGAGCGCGGTATTCGACAGCCCGACAGTCTGGCAACGGCTGCGGCCGATGTTCGGCGGCTTCGATGGTGCGCTGACGGCCGGCGCGGCCCTGCTCGCAATGGCCGGCTTGCTGACGATGTATTCGGTCGGCTACGACCATGGCACCCGCTTCGTCGATCATGGGCGCAACATGGCGCTCGCGTTCGCCATCATGTTCGTCGTGGCGCAGATCCCGCCGCAGAAGCTGATGGGCCTTGCGGTGCCTGTGTACGTGATCGGTGTGGCCCTCTTGGTGGCGACCGCCGTTTTCGGGGTGACCAAGAAGGGCGCGACGCGCTGGCTCAACGTCGGCGTGGTGATCCAACCCAGCGAAATCCTGAAGATCGGGATGCCGATGATGCTGGCGTGGTGGTTCCAGAAGCGCGAGGGTCGACTGCATACGCTGGACTTCGTCATCGGGGTGCTTCTGCTGCTGCTTCCCGTGGGCTTGGTCGTCAAACAACCGGATCTGGGAACGGCGATCCTGATCCTGTCGGCCGGCCTGTTTGTGATCTTCTTCGCCGGGCTGTCATGGAAGCTGATCGTTCCGGTGCTGATACTCGGTGCGGCGGGCGTCGTGGCCTTGGTGGTCAGCCAGGATCGCATCTGCGAGCCCGACGTTGCGTGGCCGGTACTGCGCGAATACCAGAAGCACCGCGTGTGCACGCTTCTCGACCCGACGACCGATCCGCTCGGCAAGGGGTTTCACATCATCCAGGGCATGATTGCGATTGGTGCCGGCGGGGTCACAGGCAAGGGGTTCATGAACGGCACCCAGACCCACCTCGAATTCATTCCCGAGCGAACGACCGACTTCGTGTTCGCCGGATTCGCCGAGGAGTTCGGACTGGTGGGCACGGCGAGCCTGTTGCTTGGATTCACCTTCCTCATCTTGCGCGGATTGATGATCGCTGCCGAGGCACCGACCGTATTTACCCGCCTGCTGGCCGGAGCCATCACGCTGAGCTTCTTTACCTATGCGTTCGTCAACATGGGCATGGTCAGTGGCGTGTTGCCCGTGGTCGGTGTCCCGTTGCCCTTCATTAGCTATGGCGGGACGGCGATGGTCACCTTGGGCCTGGGGCTGGGACTGCTGATGTCGATCGCGCGCAGCCGCACATTGATGCAGAGCTGAGTCGAGCGCGCAGAGCGGAACCGGCGGCGACCGCATGCGTCACCGGTCTCGATGAGTTGGTCGACGCAAGCCTGCTCATGCGGCTGCGCCGCTCTTGCGCGTCTCGACCGGGGCCAATGGAAAACGCAACGTGAACAGCGCACCGGGCCCCATGCCGGATGTTGCGGCAGGCACGCGGGGGCGGGCGTCGGTTACCGTCACGCTGGCGCCATGCCGGATGGCGATCTCCTTCACGATGGCCAATCCCAGGCCGCTGCCGTCGACGTCCGTGCCGAGGGCGCGATAGAAAGCCTGGAATATCAGTTCGCGTTCCGCCTCGGCAATGCCGGGCCCCGAGTCCTCGACCTGCAGCACGATCACCTGGCCGAATGGATCGGGCATCACGCGGACGGTAACCACGCCGCCCGTGGGCGTGTATTGCAGCGCGTTGTCCACCAGGTTGCGGATCAATTCGCGGATCAGCAAAGGCTCCCCAACCAGACGGCCGGACGGTTCATCCTGCTCGGGGCCTTCGTATCCGAGGTCGATGCGCTTGTCGAGCGCCTTGGGCACGAAATCACGCACCACCTCGCGGGCCAGACGCGCCAGGCGCACCTCCTGCGTGCGCAGCGCGCTCTCCTTGTCCTCGGCGCGTGCCATCGACAACAACTGGTTGACCATATGCGCGGCGCGTTGGCTGGAGCGGGCGATCTGTTGCAGTGAACGCTTCAGCGCCCGCGGATCCTGCTCGCCGGCGTCGATCTCGCGCTGCGCGAGCTCGGCCTGCATGCGCAGCCCCGCCAGCGGCGTCTTCAGCTGGTGCGCGGCGTCGGCCAGGAAGTGTTTCTGCGCGCCGATCGATTGATCCAGGCGCGCCAGCAGGTCGTTGATAGCCCGCACCAACGGCCCGACCTCCTCGGGCGCGTCTCGTTCCTCGATGGGGCTCAGATCCTGACTCTGGCGCCGCCGGATACGCTGCTGAAGCTCATGCAAAGGGCGGATGCCGCGCGCCAACGCGAGCCAGACCAGCAGCACTGCCAGCGGCAAGATCACGAATTGCGGAATGATCACGCCCTTGATGATCTCGGTGGCCAGGCGGGCACGTTTCTCTAGCGTCTCGCCGACCTGTACCAGCGGAGGCGTTTCGCCGGGCCGGCCGCCCGAGATCCACAGGTAAGCGACGCGCACGGGTTCCGATTGGATCTCTTCGTCGCGGAAGCGCAACTCCTGCAGCGCAGGCGCCTCTTCCGGGACCGGTAACTCAGTGTCGCCTGCGATGTGTTCGCCGCGCGTGCCCAGCACGCGAAAGTACACCCGGTCGGTGTCGTCGGCGCGCAGCACCTCGGCGGCAATCTCCGGCAGTCGCAGCCGCACCATGCCCGGGCCGTCTTCGGAGCTGCGCTCGATCACGATTTGTCGCGCGATCGTGCGCGCCATTTCGCCGAGGTCGCGGTCGTAGGGCTTGTTGGCGATGTTCTGTGCCACCACGTAGGTCAGCGCGAGGCTCATGGGCCACAACAGCAGGAGTGGTGCGAGCATCCAGTCCAGGATCTCGCCGAATAGCGAGCGTTGCTCAGTTGGAAACGGCTGCATCGTGGTGTGGATGAGATGCCGACCCGGTGTCCGGCGTTCGCCCGGCCGATCGCCCACCCTAGGCGGAGATCTTCTCGAGGCAGTAGCCCAGTCCTCGTACCGTGGCGATGCGGATCGGACCCTGTTCTATCTTCTTGCGCAGGCGGTGGATGTAGACCTCGATCGCGTTGTTGCTGACCTCCTCGCCCCATTCGCATAGGCGCTCGACGAGCTGGTCCTTGCTGACGAGCCGGCCGGCACGTTGGAGCAGCACCTCCAGCAACGAAAGCTCGCGTGCGGACAGCTCGATCATCTGGTCGTTGATATAGGCCACGCGTCCGGTGGCGTCGAATGTCAACGGTCCATGCTTGATCACGCTCGAGGCGGTGCCGAGCCCGCGGCGCGTCAGGGCGCGCACCCGTGCCTCCAGTTCCTGCAGCGAGAACGGCTTGGCCATATAGTCGTCCGCGCCCAGATCCAGGCCCTTGACACGTTGTTCGATACTGTCCGCGGCCGTCAGAATCAGCACCGGCAGCGTTGCACCGCGGGCGCGCAGTCTGCGCAGCACGTCAAAGCCATGCATCTTGGGAAGCCCCAGATCCAGGATCACAAGGTCGAACTCATGCGAGGCCAGGGCTGCGTCGGCCTCGCTGCCGGTACAGACCTGGTCGACCGCATAACCGGAGGCGCGCAGCGTGCGCAGCAGTCCGTCGGCCAATACCAAGTCGTCCTCGGCGATCAAGATGCGCATCGACAGGCCTCCCGACGACCCCTTCGTGGGCAGGCGGCCGCGTGGGGTTGATTCTAGGGACATGAGCGCAGACCCGACTCTCTCGCCAAGCGCAGCAGCCCCCAAAATGTACTGTACAAACATCCAGTTCGTCTGTCATAATCATCGCAACGAAGGAGACTCACCATGGATGCACCCGTCAAGGCATTGAATACCGAGAAGGCCAAGGCCCTACAGGCCGCGTTGGCACAGATCGAAAAGCAATTCGGCAAGGGTTCGATCATGCGGCTGGGGGACGGCGAAATCGTCGAGCCAATCGAGGTGGTGTCCACCGGCTCGCTCGGCCTGGATATCGCGCTGGGTGTCGGTGGCTTGCCTCGCGGTCGCGTGATCGAGATCTATGGGCCGGAATCATCGGGCAAGACGACATTGACACTGCAGGTCGTCGCTCAGATGCAGAAGGTCGGCGGCACCTGTGCGTTCATCGACGCTGAACACGCGCTGGACATTGGCTATGCGCAGAAGCTCGGTGTCAACCTTCAGGAGTTGCTGATCAGCCAACCCGATACCGGAGAGCAGGCGCTCGAGATCGTCGATTCGCTGGTGCGTTCGGGCTCGGTCGATCTGGTCGTCATCGATTCGGTCGCCGCGCTGACGCCCAAGGCCGAGCTCGAGGGTGAAATGGGCGACTCGCTGCCCGGTCTGCAGGCAAGGCTGATGAGCCAGGCGCTGCGCAAGCTCACGGCCACCGTCAAGAAGACCAACACGATGGTCATCTTCATCAATCAAATCCGCATGAAGATCGGCGTGATGTTTGGAAATCCGGAAACCACCACCGGTGGCAACGCGCTGAAGTTCTACTCGTCGGTGCGGCTGGACATCCGCCGTACCGGCAGCATCAAGAAGGCTGAAGAAGTCATCGGCAGCGAGACCAAGGTCAAGGTCGTCAAGAACAAGGTTGCGCCGCCCTTCAAGCATGCGGAGTTCGATATCCTCTATGGCGAGGGCATCAGTCGGGAGGGTGAGATCGTCGACCTCGGCGTCATTGCACAAGTGGTGGACAAATCCGGCGCCTGGTATGCCTACAACGGCGAGAAGATCGGCCAAGGTAAGGACAACGCGCGCGAGTTCCTGCGCGAGAACCCCGACCTGGCGCACGAGATCGAAAACAAGGTTCGCGAAGCCATGGGCGTGCCGCTGTTGCCGGCACTGGCTGCCGGCTGACGACGCGGGTGGCTAATGCAAGCGGCGCATCGGGCAGGCATGCGCCGGCGCAGTTTGCCCAGCGATCGGTGTTCGACGACAGCAACGCGCGCCAGAAGTGCAAAGCCACGCACCATCGCTGAAGGCCCGGGCGCTGCAGTGGCTGGCCGGCCGCGAGCACAGCCGGCAGGAATTGCGCGCCAAGCTGCTGCGCGCGGCGACCGACGCTGACGCTGCGGCTGACATCGACGCGCTGCTGGATCAACTCGAGGCAAGCGGTCTCCTGAGTGCGGCGCGCTTCATCGAGGGCCGTGTCCACGCCCGCGCTGCGCGATTCGGCAACCGCCGTATCGAGCATGAACTGAGGCGGCATGGGCTCGTACCAGACGCCGCCGCCCAGGACCAGCTGCGGACCACCGAGCTGGCACGAGCGCGAGAGGTATGGCGCAAGAAGTTCGGACAACCCGCCGCCAATCTCGCCGAACGTGCCAAGCAGATCCGGTTTCTCACCGCGCGTGGATTCTCCGGCGAGGTCGTGCGCAAGCTGCTTTCAGGCGCAGACGAGCCCGACGAACCCGACGAGCACTGAGACACCGGCGACACACCCAGCCACGCGCGGTGCCCGCACGGCGGAAGCATCCTTGCAGATGAACCTGGGCTTACCGGTCGACGCGGCACTGCGGCATCGCCGGTCCCCACATCCATCGTGCTAAATTGCTCGCGCTTTGCGGCACGCAATTGCAGGCCCATGCGTCAACCAGGTTGATGCGCCGGCGGGCCTGTTGCGGACGAACCCGTCACCGATCACCTCGCCAACGGACCCACGATGAAGATCCACGAATACCAGGGCAAGGAGTTGTTGCGCAACTTCGCTGTTCCTGTTCCGCGCGGCCACCCGGCCTTCACGGTGCAGGAGGCACTCGACGCGGCGCAGCGTCTGGGGGGCAAGGTCTGGGTCGTGAAGGCCCAGATCCATGCCGGGGGCCGCGGCAAGGGCGGTGGCGTGAAGCTGGCGCGCTCGCTCGACGAACTCAAGGCCCTGGCCGGGCAGATCCTCGGCATGCAACTGGTCACCCACCAGACCGGACCGCAGGGACAGAAGGTACGGCGCTTGCTGATCGAGGAGGGCGCAGATATTCGCAAGGAGTATTACGTTGCCGTGCTGACCGACCGCGCATCACAGACGGTCGTACTCATGGGCAGCTCGGAAGGTGGAATGGACATCGAGAAGGTGGCCCATGACACACCAGACAAGATCATCAAGATATTCATCGATCCACTGGTGGGCCTGGGCAATGACCAGGCGCGCCAGATGGCCCAAGGCATTGGCATTCCGATGGCCAGCCAATCGCAGGCGATCGAGGTGTTCAGGAACCTGTATCGCTGCTACATGGAAAGTGATGCCAGCCTGGCAGAGATCAACCCATTGATCCTCGAGGGCAGCGGCCGCATCAAGGCGCTCGACGCCAAGTTCAACTTCGATGCCAATGCCTTGTTCCGCCACCCGGATATCGTTGCATACCGCGACCTGGACGAAGAGGACCCGGCCGAGGTCGAGGCCAGCAAGTTCGACCTGAGCTATATCAGTCTGGACGGCAACATCGGCTGCCTCGTCAACGGCGCCGGCCTGGCGATGGCAACCATGGACACGATCAAACTGTTCGGCGGCGAGCCGGCGAACTTTCTAGATGTGGGTGGCGGCGCGACGGCGGAAAAGGTGACCGAGGCCTTCAAGATCATGCTGCGTAATACGAATGTGAAGGGCATCCTGGTCAACATCTTCGGCGGCATCATGCGCTGCGACACGATCGCCGAAGGCGTGATCGCCGCGTGCAAGGCCGTGAACCTGAAGGTGCCGCTGGTGGTGCGCATGAAGGGCACGAACGAGGATCAAGGCAAGCAGCTACTCGCGCAATCGGGCCTGCCGATCATCAGCGCGGACACGATGGCGGAGGCTGCAACTCGGATTGTTGCCGCCGTCAAGTGAACCGGGAACATCAGACATGAGCATCCTGATCAACAAGAACACCCGGGTCATCACTCAGGGCATCACCGGAAAAACCGGGCAGTTCCATACCCGGGGCTGCAGGGACTACGCCTTGGGCAAGCAGTGTTTCGTCGCCGGCGTCAACCCGAAGCGGGCCGGCGAGGACTTCGAGGGCATTCCGATCTATGCCGACGTGGCCGATGCCAAGGCCAAGACCGGTGCCGGCGTCAGCGTGATCTACGTACCGCCGGCCGGTGCAGCGGCCGCCATCTGGGAGGCCGTGCAGGCCGATCTGGACCTTGTGGTGTGCATCACCGAAGGCATTCCGGTGCGTGACATGCTCGAGGTCCGCAACCGAATGAAGCAGCGCGAGGCGGCCGGCCACAAGAAGACGCTGTTGCTGGGGCCGAACTGCCCTGGGCTGATCACGCCCGAGGAAATAAAGATCGGCATCATGCCGGGACACATCCACAGAAAAGGTCGCATCGGCGTGGTGAGTCGATCTGGCACGCTGACGTACGAGGCGGTCGCGCAGCTGACCGAGATCGGGCTCGGTCAGTCGACCGCAGTCGGCATAGGTGGCGACCCGATCAACGGCCTCAAGCACATCGACGTGATGCGCCTGTTCAACGACGATCCCGAAACTGATGCCGTGATCATGATCGGTGAGATTGGCGGCCCCGACGAGGCCGATGCGGCGCGCTGGTGCAGGTCGAACATGAAGAAGCCGATCGTCGGATTCATTGCCGGGGTGACCGCCCCAGCCGGCAAGCGGATGGGACACGCGGGCGCGTTGATCTCGGGTGGCGCCGACACAGCCGACGCCAAGCTCGCAATCATGGAGGAATGCGGCTTCAAGGTGACACGCAATCCCAGCGAAATGGGACGCCTGCTGAAGTCATTGATCTGAGGTGCCAGGCCGGTATCCAAGGCTTTCGCCGCAGTACGAACGGTCAGCAGGTTCGCGACTCCGTACACTGAGTTGCGAGGGTTTGAACGCGGTCAGTCTGCGCACGAAATCGGAGGCTCCATGGATTACACCTCAGCGGCGTTTTGGGCGGCGCTCGGATCGATCATTTGGGTCAACATCATCCTGTCGGGCGACAACGCCGTGGTCATCGCACTGGCAGCGCGCTCGCTCCCGCCGCATCAGCAGAACAAGGCAATCTTTTGGGGCAGTGCAGCCGCCATCGTGATGCGGGTGGTATTGACGATCATCGCGGTCGAGATGTTGAAATGGCCGTATCTGAAGATCATCGGCGCTCTGCTGTTGGTGTACATCGGCGTCACGCTGATGCTCGAGGACGATGACGAAGACGGTGACATCGGCAAAGGCAGCGGCGGCCTCTGGATCGCGATTCGCACGATCCTGATCGCAGACTTGGTCATGAGCCTGGACAACGTGCTGGCCGTTGCGGCGGCCGCCAAGGGCAACATCCCGTTGCTGGTCATCGGTCTGGCATTGAGTATTCCGCTGATCATCTTTGGCAGTACTTTGCTGCTGAAGGTCATGGAGCGGTACCCGGTGATCATCACCGCCGGCGCCGCGCTGCTCGGGTTCCTGGCCGGGGAAATGCTGCTGACCGATCCGGCGCTGGTGCAACGCATCGGCGAGTTGCCGCACTGGCAGGTCAATGTCGGGGGCGCGGTGGGTGCGGTGTTGGTGGTCGCGATCGGGGTGTTTCTGCGGCGCCGCCAGCATGCGCGAAGCGTTGCCGCCTGATGTCTTGCTTCCGATGCCGGAACTTTGCCGCTGAGCCGGCGATTCGAATGTTAGTGTGAGGCAAGCAAGCATCCGAGCGGGAGGCTTCATGCCGGGCACGCTGTCCGAGTCGCAGCGACCCGCCGACGAGCCCCAATCGTCACCTGTCAAAAGAATCGGCCGCTATCGCCTTGTTCGACGGATCGGTCAAGGCGCAACTGGCCAGGTCTTTCTGGCACAGGACGAACGAAACGGGCAATGGGTGGCGTTGAAGACGATCCGCCTCGACGAGCCATTCTGCGACGACGAGCAGGCGGTGGCCCGAGACCGGTTCCTGCGCGAAGCGCAGACGGCTCGCCAGTTGAGTCACCCGGGCATCGTCGCAGTGTTGGACGCAGGCGCGACTGACGGTATGGCGTGGATCGCCATGGAAGCAATTGCCGGAACCGATCTGACGCGCTACACGCGGCCGTCCCGGTTGCTGCCCGAGCCACTGGTTGCGCGGATCGGAGCGCGCGTTGCGCGTGCCCTCGCTTATGCCCACACCCGAGGCGTTGTGCATCGTGATGTCAAACCTGGGAACATCTTGGTCGATCTGCCAGGTGACGCTGTCAAGCTGACCGATTTCGGGGTTGCCAGACAGCTGGACCATTCGCATACCCGCTCCGGGGTGGTGCTGGGCTCGCCCGAATACATGGCACCGGAGCTTCTGGCAGGCGCCGAAGCCGGGCCCGCGGCCGACCTCTATGGATTGGGCGTCACCCTCTATGAGCTGCTGGCCGGACGACGACCGTATCAGGCCGATACGATGGGCGCGCTGCTGCGTGCGGTGGCCACAGAGGCTGCGCCAGACCTTCGGGCATTGCGACCGGAATTGCCGCTGTTGATCTGCAAGGCGGTGATGCTCTGTCTGGCCAAGAAACCGGGGGCGCGCGAGCAAGACGCCGCGGTGCTGGCCAAGCAACTGGAGGAGCCCTGGGACAAAGTCGCGGCGCACTCCGGTTCGTGAAGCAGCCCCCACGGCCCGGGGCCCTGGCCAGCATCGGTCACGGCTTGGTTCCGAGGCACAATCCGCGCGACACCAGCACATCCACCGGGCCGCGCCGACTCCACTGCCATGACCTTCGAGTACTTCCATGCCGTGGACCCGGGCCGCGCGCGCTCGAACAACGAAGACTCGGTCGAGATTGATCCCGCCAATTCGCTCGCCGTGCTGGCCGACGGCATGGGTGGCTACAACGCGGGTGAGGTGGCTAGCAACATGGCGACCTCGTTCATCAAGACGGAACTCGGACGATGGTTGCAGGAGGCCACGACGCACGCGACCGACACGGAAGTCCGACGCGCGATGGACATCTGCGTCGACAACGCCAATCGTGCGATCTTCAACGCCGCGAATTCGAATCCACAGTACGCCGGCATGGGCACGACCCTGGTTGTGGCGGTGTTCCGCGACAACCGGCTGCTGCTCGGCCACGTTGGGGATTCCCGGACTTATCGCTGGCGCGCGGGGCGCTTGGCGCAGATCACGCGCGATCACTCGCTGTTGCAGGAGCAGATCGACGCCGGGTTGATCACCGCGGAACAGGCCGCGTTCTCGGCCAACAAGAACCTCGTCACCCGCGCAGTCGGCGTGGAAGACACCGTCTTGCTGGAGACCCATCTGCATGAGGTCCAGCCTGGAGACATCTACCTGATGTGCTCGGATGGTCTGTCGGACATGCTCGACGACGCCGGCATTGCGCAGTTGTTGCTGGCTCACGACTCCATTGAGTCTGCAGGCCCTGCTTTGGTCGAAGCCGCCAACGAGGCGGGCGGAAAGGATAATATCTCTCTGATTCTGGTCCGCGCCGCCGGAGGGCCAGGGGTCACGGGTCGTTCGTGGTGGCCGTTCCGGCGCTGATAGGTTAGGGCCGGTCGTCTTTGAGGTCGCGCCGCGGCGACGCAAGAGACAACAGACTAGAGGATGAGCATGGGCAAGCTGGTGGTGTCGCTCGATGGTGTGGTCATCAAGGAAGTCCAGATCATCAAAGACAAGACCACTCTGGGGCGTCGGCCCTACAACGACATCGTCATCGACAACCTCGCCGTCAGTGGTGAGCATGCGGTGCTGCAGATGGTCGGCCAAGATGTCTTCATCGAAGACTTGAACAGCACCAACGGCACCTATATCAACGGCAAGGCTGTCAAGAAACAGCTGCTGGCGCACAACGACACCGTTGAGATCGGCAAGTACAAGATCAAGTACTTGGTCGACGAAGGCGGTGAATACGAAAAGACAATGATCATGCGCCCGGGCGCCCCGGCAGCTGCAGGCGCGCCAGCCCCTGGGTTCTCGCACACGTCGGGGTTGGGCGCCAATTCGGCGTTCGGCGCGTTGGGCCCGCAAGGCAACCCGGCATCGATCAAGGTGCTCAACGGCGCGGCGGCAGGCCGCGAGGTTGCGCTGACCAAAGTAGTGACGACCGTCGGCAAGCCCGGTGTGCAGGTGGCGTCGATCACCAAACGCCCCGGGGGCTATGTCATCTCGCATGTCGAGGGCAGCCACCGGCCGGCGATCAACGGGTCGCCCTTGTCGGGCGATTCGGTGCATCTGAAGAACGGCGATGTCATCGAACTCGCCGGCACCCAGATGCAGTTCATACAAGCCTGAGACGCGACTTGCGACCATCCGCTGTGATGCAAGTCACGGCGGGTTAAGGTTGCCCGCGGGACAGGAACGAGGCTGCGCGAGGAACGCGAATTCCCTATCTTGCGGTCCCCGGCGCACGGTCGCACTATTCAGGCACGGCATCGGACATCTGCGCGGGTTTCTTTCCGCGCAGCACTGAAGCACCCGGTGTTGGACTCTCCCGTCAATCGCGTGCCGGCCGAGGACGGCGCACCCAACGAAACCCATGCAGATTCGTGTTCTCGGCTGTTCGGGCTCCATCGCCGCGGGGTGTCGCACGACGGCATTTCTGCTCGACGACGACGTCCTGATCGATGCTGGCACCGGCGTTGGTGCCCTGGCGCTGGAAGAGATGGTCCGGATCGACCATATTCTGATCAGCCATTCGCACTTGGACCATGTGCTCGCCATCGGGTTGCTCGCCGACAGCGTGATCCGCAGCCGCATCGGGCAGCCGCCGATCCAGGTGCATGCACTGCCGCAGACGATCGACGCGCTGCGCGCGCATATCTTCAACGGTGTCATCTGGCCCGATTTCACCCGGCTGCCATCGGCGGAGGCGCCGATCATGCAACTGGTGCCATTCGAGGTCGGGCAGATCATCACGCT
>Ga0209253_10000008_pt1 | contig 131422 bp, 121 predicted proteins | sample FrelakmetBRP12BR_FD_187145 | JGI IMG/M metagenome (GOLD analysis project Ga0209253, IMG submission 187145) | Freshwater lake sediment microbial communities from the University of Notre Dame, USA, for methane emissions studies - BRP12 BR (SPAdes)... | ecosystem: Environmental > Aquatic >...
CCCAAGATTCAGAAGATTCGTGTTTAACTGACTATAAAACCCCGCATAATCGAAGATTTCATGCTGAAACCTATAGTTGCACAAAATGTGGTCCAAACTATTTTTTTTTATTCAATCCCAGATTCAATAAAACTCCTCTGCAAAACGAAACAAGTTCCAATGATATCAATAACATATTGACGAATCGAAAAAAAATTTCAAACCAAGCACAAAAAAGTATTCAGATTGCAGCAGAATACATCAAATCAGGAAAAATTATAGCCATTATGGGAATAGGGGGAGTTCATATTGTTGGGGATGCACAGGATTCGGATTTAATTGATAGAATTCGAAATCGGAAACGGAATCGAAAAACAAAACCATTTGCGGTGATGGTAAAAGATTTACGATCCGCAGAACGATTTGTATATCTTACAAAAGAAGAAGAGGTTGAATTATGTTCTTTCAGACGACCTATAGTTCTTTTACAAAAAAAATCGAATGTATTACCTGATTCACTTGCACCCGGCTTATATAATCTCGGGGTAATGCTTCCCTATGCAGGAATTCATTATCTATTATTCGATTTATTGGGTGATATGGCATTAATTTATACTAGTGGAAATTTCTCAGATTTACCCATGGCAATTTCTCCCCAGGAAGTTGTAATGCAGTTGAATGAAATTGTGGATGGATATTTACTTCATAATCGAAAAATTTTCCAGCGTGCAGATGATAGTGTATTACGGGTGCAAAATGGTCTACCTAAGATGATTCGCCGATCTAGAGGTTATGTCCCAGAATATTTCTCACTCCCTTTTCAAACCGAAGTTAAGGGGGGAATTGCAGTAGGACCAGAGTTAAATTCCACAGGTGTAGTAGCTAGAGGATATAGATTATTCCCTACTCAACATATAGGAGATGTGAACACACTTGAAACATATGATTTCCTGAAAAATGCAATTCATCATATGAAGTCGCTTCTCCAGTTACAAAATTCCGAAATAGACTTTATCGCAATGGATTTACATCCCCAATTCCAATCCAGTCGTTTGGCAAATATTTTGAAAAATGACATGCAGATTCCTAATTCCTTTGCGATCCAACACCATTTCGCCCATGCAGCAAGTTTAATGGTAGATAATGGAATTGAGAGAAATACTCCCGTAGTTATTGCTACTCTTGATGGAGTGGGGTATGGGATGGATGGGAACATCTGGGGTGGTGAAATTATAAGAGGAACGTATAATAATTTGGAAAGAATCCGTCATCTTTCCTATATTCCCATGATTGGAGGAGATCTCTGTGTTACATTCCCAGCTCGTATGGTAATGGGTTTTTTGCTTAAATCTCATGATCCTCAGATTGCCAAATCTATAGCAGGATCACTAAACCTTAAAGCTCAACTTCTGAGAGGATCTCAAGAGCTGAACAGCTTGATTTCAAGTTATGAGTTGGACCAAAACATAGCCTATTCCAGTAGCTGTGGACGTTTATTGGATTCGATAGCTAGTATATTAAGAATTTGTTCACGCAAATATTATCAAGGAGAACCAGCTATGAGATTAGAAGGGACCGCTTACTCGGGAAATCCACTTGCATTCGATTTTTCCTCTGGTATAATAAATTATCTTGAGGATCATCCACATGAATCCTCAATTCCCTCTGAAAAAGTAATTGAAGAGATCATTGAATTAATCCAAAAAAAATCACCACACCAGAAAAAAGTACAAGATGTAGCAGCATCTTCTGTGTATTCCATTGGTAAGATATTCGGTTTTGTTAGTTTTTATGAAGCTATGAGAAATAACATCCATCATGTAGGCATGAGTGGAGGGGTTGTGTATAACGATCTTATATGTAGAGGATTTAATGAATGTCTTGGGGAATTGAGTCAAAAGAATGAATATAATTTTAAGCTACTGCAACATTCCAAAGTACCCCCGGGAGATGCAGGAATAAGCATTGGTCAAGCAGCACTCGCTATTTCTAAAATATCATAAGGTGGGTTTCATTAAAATTATCCATGGATTTGGACTCTGAAGTACGGGAGATCCAACAAAAATATAAAATTGTTGGTCGTTTTGCTGAACTGAGAAAAATTTTAATCGCCTATTACTCTCGAAAAAATATCTTATTGGAAGGAGAGATTGGAACTAGCAAAACTACTCTCGCAAGAGCATTCACTGCATACAAGGATAAGACATTCATACGTGTAGATGGATCAGAAGATGTATTAAGTCATGTTTTAACGGGATATTTTGATCCACCGATTGTTATTGAGAAAGGGTACGTGGAAGATGCATTTATTTTTGGTCCATTGTCTCGATCGATGTCATCTGGAGAAGTATTGTTTATTAACGAATTGAATCGACTGCCAGAAAGCACACAAAATGTGCTTCTCTCTGCATTGGATGAAGGTTTTCTCGATATCCCAAAATTTAAGCAAATTCAGAGTGAAAATGGATTTTTAGTAATAACTACTATCAATCCTCGAGCTCATGTTGGAACGACTTCCCTCGGTGAAGCATTAAAGGATCGATTTGTTTGGGTTAGTTTGGATTATCAAAATGAAGATGATGAAATTGAAATTGTTATTCAAAAGCTTGAAGATTTTCTTAAAACTCCAAAGATGGAATTGATGGAACCTGAAACTGTCAAATTAATTTCAACTATAGCTGTAAAAATAACGAGATTGACTCGTAAACATCCCAATCTGCGGCGTGGGGCTTCAATTCGAGCAGGAATTGATCTTGGGACCCTTATGCTAACATACTATCTCAATAATGGTCATTCAGTAGAAAAAGAGGAATTCTGGTATGATGCGGCAGAAATGGCATTATCGACGAAAATAGAATTAGAAGAAAGCTCAGAAACCAGCTTAAAAAACGTAATCCATGATTGCGTTCGGACTATTCTTAAGGATTTTCAATAACTGCCGAGCTTGAGGTTCCTTCAATCGATGAAGCAATTTTGGATTCTGAAAAAGATACTCTGCGAATCAGTAACCGTGGTTCAAATAAAGACTTAATGAGTGCAGCAATCATCAAGGGAGGGCAAAAGCCAATATTTTATGAGAGATTCAGTAGGTCATTACCATTCACTGAAATAAAAGATTTAGCGAGTTTAGCAATTCATCATCAAAATTACGAAGCAATCATGGTTTTACTAAAAATGAATGTTTTTGCGGCATCTAGTGCCCTTTTTACAAACGAAGGTGCAACTTTTTTTTCCGAAATGGAAAAAAAATCTCAAGGAACTACAATACTCAATATATTTTTCATGATCCGAACGATTGCTCCAGCAAGATACAAGGATTTACTTCGCCAAATCGCTCGTACTGTTATATTACGAAACACATTAAAAATAGCAGGAAGAGGAATGGAAAAAGGAATGAACCGAGTAAGAGTTCCGTATTATCCTGGAATGTTGGAGTTTGATTTAGATCAAACCCTCATGAATTTTATGGAAAAAGGATTATGTTCTTATTTAACATATCGTGATATTGTTGGAATAGAACGGAATCAACTCAAAAAGAACATAGTACTGATTTTGGATACAAGTGGATCTATGTATGGAAAATCCTTAGTGAATGCGGCTTTAACAACCAGTCTATTAGCTTACACCATGCATAAACACAATTTTGCGATTATCTTATTCAATTCTAGTTCAATGATTTTAAAATCGATTAAGGAATCAAATAAAATTCCTGTCTCAAAACTCATTGATGAAATTCTTGACTCTGAAGCGGTTGGATTCACAAACATTGAAAACGCATTGCAAAGAGGATTAAAGGAACTGAAAACTGTGAAAAGCAAGCGGAAATTTGCAGTATTGATTACAGATGGAAATTATAATCGTGGAAAAGATCCTAGCTTAATCGCAAAAAAATACCCCACACTCCATGTGGTTGCTATGCCTCCAGAAAAGGGATTACAATATGAAGGGCTAAAGATCTGTAGAAAGATCTCAGAAGCAGGTCATGGCAACTTATATCCTGTTTCCGATTTTAAAGATATCCCAAACACATTACTCCATATCCTTCGAACGAATTAAGAAGGTCTAAACTTTTTTAAGTGCAAAAGTCTCACTTGCTAGCGTATGAAAATCATAAAAGTTGAATTATGGCATATAAGCATTCCATTAAAAAAAGCTTTTTATCCCTCATGGATACCTGGATATCCGCAAACCCATAATAGATTCACTCTCCTAACATTGACAACGGATGATGGATTCACGGGACATGCCGCAGGTGTAGCTTTTGGTGAAGAAAGAGAAGGATTAGGCGGACTTTTAGCACCATATTTACTGGGACTGGATCCAACAGACATAGAATTGGGACATCAACGAATAACTGAGGGAAGTTTTCTTGGGTGGCGAAATTTCTGGATGGAAGCTGCTTTTTATGATATTAAAGCTCAAACTTTAGGAGTCCCAGTTTGGAAAATGCTAGAAGGAGTGGATAAACCAATACCAGTGTACTGGAGTACTGGAGAGGTGTGTCGACCAAGTGATCATTCAGAAATAATTTCAAGGGCACATTCTGAGGGATATAAAGCAGTAAAATTACGTATTCACGCAAAAACACTGGAGGAAGATGTAAAAGTGATAAACCAAACGCGTTCCATGGTGGATCCTTCAATCCGATTAGGAATAGATGCAAACCAAGGATGGCGAGTGACAATAGTTGAACGAACTCCAGCATGGACACTTCAAAGAGCAAAAAATTTCATTGACCAAGTGGAACAAAGCAATATTGAATGGTTGGAAGAACCTTTAGAAATGCATATGTATGAAGAATTAGCGGAATTACGAAAATATAGTAAAAAAACTAAAATTGCAGGTGCAGAATTAAACGCTGGTTGGCATGAAGCACGCATGTTTCTACATTTTGGAAGTTATGATCTTTATCAACCTGATTGTACTGTATTTGGAATTTTAGATACCCTAAAAGTTATCGAAGCATGTAAAAAAAATCCAGAATTAGCATACTCTCCACATACATGGACAAATGGAGTGGGGCAGTGGATTAACATGCATTTATTTTCTTTATCTGATTACAAGCATCCATTGGAGTTTCCGTACGAACCAGGTTCGTGGGAACCAAAATTTCGTGATGGCATTTTAAAACAACCAGTAATACCGGAAGATGGATTTTTAGAATTACCAAAGGAGCCAGGATTGGCAATACCAATCGATTGGGATAAAGTACACAGATTTGGAAGAAAATTCTTTTCAATGACTGAAGGGGATCTCACGAAAAAGGTGATCAAGGAAAAAGGGATTTTTACAGCATTAAAATTGAAGAAAAGAAAGGATCAGGAAAAGTAATTTATCATCCCACCTTCCCAAATATTTTATATTACCTCCATGTTATCGAAGTTGACTTCTCGACGAACAATTTCAATTAATGGGATAAAATTATGAACCAAAATACGAACAAGTTTGATAAGGTCGAAAGAAAAAGGAAACGTAGAATATTAACTCCACAGGAAGAACGGTGGAAAATCCAGGCGCTTTGGCTATGTAGTATATTTTTTGGCTTATTTTTAGGAGAATTAGTTCTCTATTTATTGATATGGAACTTTAATGACTGGACTTGTGTTCTAATTCTGCAAATTATTCTGATAATGCCCGCATATCTGTCAAATGCAGGCATGCTACTTTTTGGAAAAGGAGGGAAGCCCTTGGACAAGGGATATAGCTGCAAAGATGGAAATCGATTGTTTGGACCTGGCAAAACAATAAAAGGATTTATTTTAGGACCTGTTTTTGGGATTCTAGTATCGTTATGCATTCACGGGATCTTTTATCTTACTTGGAGCGGAATTGAGGACATCATTATTTTGTTCTGGGAAGGGAAACGGCAATATATTCTATTTCATAGTACGCCGACCGATGCAATATATCTGTTTAAACTTTATATGATCGGAGCACGTGGGAATGAAAATTTCATCATAGGATTTATCAAATTGCTTATACGTGTTACATTAGTTTCTTTTGGAGCTGCAAGTGGAGACCTTTTAGGATCTTGGTTAAAACGCCGTGTGAACAAAAAAAGAGGAGACCCTGCTTGGGGGGTAGATCAATTGGATTTTGTTCTACCAGCTATCTTTATATCGATGCCATTCGTACTTGTTGATCTTAGATATATTGCGATAATAGTTTTTATTTTAATATTTACTCCAAGTATGGCAATTATAGCAAATACCGTATCCTATTTGTCGGGATTAAAAGATGTACCATACTGAAAATGGTTATTCTTGAGATTCTTCAGATTTCGAATCAGGTAGTTTTGATTGTGATTTCTTAAGGGGAGCTTCTTTTCCTTCTTCCTCTTTTTCTCCTGCTAAATAATCTTTCCGGATAACTAACCAGAATCCACCTAAACCAATTACTTCAAAAATAATTCCTATTGTAATAATTATCCCCGCATTTGCATTTCCCAATCTTACCAATAAAGCAAGAAATGGTCCTAGAAGCAAAAGAAATCCGGAAAGAATAGCTCTGAGTATCAATGAGAAATTAGCTACTATGGCATTAATCATTTGTCTAACGAAATTTGCCAATATCAGTCACATCCCAAGTTATATTAACAAATCAATAAATCATCGTTTTTTAAGATCATGGTTCTTGGAATGAATGAAAATCAAAGGTGTTTTTTGAATTTTTGATACAGAACTTTATCTAATTCTTTACCAATTTTGCTTGAGAGTTGGTTTGCAACTGTCCAACGCTCTCCTTCAATAATTTCTTTCTCGATTTCCGTTTCGGTGGAAATTACACCAAAGCGTTTAGATAATTCTTGGGAAACCAGGTCAAGCACTTCTTTTTTTATTGTATCTCGAGATTCTAATATAAATGAATCCCATTGTTTCTTAATACACGATAAAGCGAAATAATAATAATCAGTAAACAATTCTATCGTGGATTTTGTCCTCAGTTCACTATGTTTTTTCATATTTTCTGAACATGCTTTGTTGTCTTTTTCCTCGTTCCAATATAATGTTGTAGGAGTAATTCCTCTCGAAGTAATTCGCATCATGCTGGATGTAACTCGACGCTCAATCCAATCCAAAGTGTGGAGATCTTGTCCTTTTTTGATTTCTTCCTTTAGTTTTTCCCTTTTCATTAGCTCATCTCGTTTAGCCTCCTCGACTTGGAGTTTTCGCTTCTCATGCAATATTTTATAACGTTCGAGCAAATCGTATGCTAAACTATAGGATACAGGAGAAATTATATCGGATGGTAGTGTCAACTCTTTTATTCCCGCATAAATGGAACTAGGCCTACTCTCCATGGATTTGATTGCATCAGATAATTTAGTATCCAAGAAACGTGCTAGAATAAATCCATTTACCAAAAAGGGATCATTCTCTGCATCAAAAATAATAGATAATTCCTTTTGGCGAGTAGTAATACGATTGATTATCAATTCCTCAATCTTAACAACCACCCATTGCTGATCTTCAGAGAGCTCATGCAGTTTTTTAAGAGCCACCAGAAACCGAGATTGATCTTCCTTTACTTTATTATAGGTCTCTAAAATTCGACTGATTTGTCTGGTTACTTTAGCAAGCAGACGGAAATAAATTTCACGGCTCAAATTTATTAAGATATCATCATGATCATGGAAAAGAATCATAGAAGAAAGATTGGTTATTGGAGTCTCTTGAAGAATTTTTTGTTCGATCCGTAGTTTTTTGTGATAAAAACGTCGTAGATCCGCACTACTCATTCCAATGCGATCAGCTATTGTACTAATGATATTATTATGTTCTGGATCTGAAGTTTCCATCAAATTTTGAAGTGTATAATTTTGTATTCTGGGATTGATTTGTTTGATCTTTGCTAATTCAGATTCTGCATTAGATAGGGGATTGTTAATGGGATTCCCAATTTTAATCAGATCCATTTTGTTGATTCCATATGTTGTTAAAATCTGATTCACCCGTTTTTTATCTACTGAGAATAAATTTACGAATTCTGGTATATCAGCAACTCCAATTCTATTGAAAAAAATGCTAATCTCGTTGAAGTTATATTCCAGTAGACATTCCAGAAAATAGATGAGATAATTTGCGGTTTTTTCTCTGCTTATTGTGGATATTTCATCCTTAATAAGAGTGAGGATGGATTCCTCAAATGATTCATAATCCCGTTTTTTTTCATTTGCTTGGGATAAGTGCTTGATAAGGGATTCTTGGAATCGTATCGCATGTTGAAACGCTTCTAGACCTGATGATGATGTAGGGAAAATTTCAAGAATAGTTCTCATAATTTGATTGAGTATGAGATTCAAAGGCAGGGTTTCAAATTTGAGATCCCTTACAGTCTCAAATTCGAATTTAGTTTTCATCTCATTTTGTACGCCATGAAGAACAGATAGTTCGATATATTGATCGATATTCTCCTCTTCAATTAATTCATCTTCTATTGCTCTACCTGTTGGCTTAAAATCTGAAGATTGTTTGATGATTTGCTTTCGTATTTGCTTGGAGATCCCAAGTAGATCACTTGTGTAGTCGAAAAAGTATACAATCGGCAAGTTAAAAAGAATTTGAGAAAGTTGTTTTTGTAAAATAGTACGAATTTCTTCTCGTTCTTTATCAGGAATCTCTCCCTTAAGGGTTATGATTGTATCAACGCAAGTTTTGGATAAAATATTCTCATATTCAAGCAGTTTGATCTCATATTCTATTGTGTTTTTTACCAGGGAGGAAAATTCATTAAAAATTTCTTTTTTTTCTGTCTTTTCAATTAAGTCTAGCTTAAGTGAACTGACACTCGTATCTAATGGATCCTTGGTACGGATTCCCCAATAATTATAAGCTTGCACGACGGATGAAGCTATCAACAAATTCGATAAGGTATTTTCTTTCCCGCACAGATCATAAATTTCACTTCTGCCCTCATCTCGTCTAAAGTGAGAAGTTATACGTTTAGTTGTTTGAAAAAATACGTCCGCAGATTCCTCTGCAGTTTCTCGTCTTCTAATTCCATCTATCATTTTTTTTCTCTCCTAATACTTGGATCGTATTTGAAACCAATTGTTAGCCATGCTCACCTTGTAGAAACTCTCCCAAAATTTGAAATCCATGCTATATATTAGGGATTTTTCATATTCCACTTGATCTCGATTTATTAATTTTACACAAACTGGACGCGCAATTAATTTTGAAAAATATTTTAACTCATATTCATACACAAAAGTGAAAAAATCCATCTTCGAATGTAAATCAGTTAAACTTATTTTATCCTGTAACTGCAGCCCAAATTGAGGAGAGAGATATTGATTCGCGGGCAAATTTTCCATTGAATAACTTAATTGAGTTAATATTTTCAGCATTTTTTGCTTTATATACGTTGGAAATTCTTCTATGATACCAAGACTATATTCATACTGCTCGAATACTAGCAACATTATTTCTTTCTCTGTAGGATCTTCAATTTTTGCTATATAACTATCTAATATGTTCATAAATCGGTCTGGTTCAACATTTTCTTGGATGGTTTTTTTAAGATAATCAATCAAATTGTTTAAATGAGTGAATTTTGACCAAAATTCGGAATCTGGAATTGAACGGAGATTTTGGTGATACTCAGCGATTAGCTCCAAGAGATAATGTTTCCATTCAATATCTAATCCACCAATCCTCTTACGAAGAAATTGGAAAAATTTATAGGAAATATCATTTGACTCTGCTCCCTGTTCTTCATCAATCTCCTTCACAAATCGATTTAATGTATTAAATCGCAATATATAACTCAAGATGAACTCTAATTGACTGCTCGCTTTTTTTAGGGTTGTAAGATGGTGTTTCACTTTATCTTGGTGCTTATTTAACATCTTTTCGGTGAATCGAATCAGATCCTCAGGGAGAATCGGAATCTCATCAATATAATTATCCACAGCAAGTTGCACTATATTTCGGAATTCATCATTTAGTATTTGACGGTTATATCGCACATAAAAGGGATTGTTTACGATTCGTTCATGAAGCTGAATAATAAGATATTCTGAAAATTTGGATATATAACGTTCTCCTAATGATTTTGCAGGTGTTTGTTCCAAATTGAATTCTTCAAAAATATTTTCAATATAGCGATAAAATAATTGCAGTAAATGGCAATAAGAAAGAAATCGTTCTATATTGGTCTCCAATAAGGTGAAAGATGCTTCCATCATTTGATTGAGATAATTCATACACGGATTAATCTCAACTAATCTTACATAATTTAAATCTTTAAAACTACACTCATTGATAAGCCCAATTTGGATTTTTAAAATATCAGCCATGCATTTTTTTTTAATTGGATCTACACTGTTGTAGAGTTCCTTAATTTTCCGGATAATGTTTTCTAGACTGGAATTATATCCAGATCGTAAAAATCTATCCATTATTTGGTAAAATTCAATGAAAGTGTCCTTTATTTCGCGCAAATGTCGCTTTATTTCAATTAAGATTTCCTCATTTGAACTCTTATGAGAGATCTTGCTTAATCGCGAATTCAGTTCTTCCACTATGGTTTTAACAATTTCTACTTGTACCTCATTAATTGAGCCTGTATTTGCAATCTTCAGTAGTTTGGCACCTAAATCAATCGTTTTTTGTGCAATATAGTATCCACTAGGACCAGATATCTGCCACTTTAAGTGATTGAGTCTCTCATTATCTGGTAACGTAAATTCTATACTACGATAGGTAGGAGATTCCGTGGCAATTTCCCGATCAACATGATTCCATTTGATTTTATATTTTGATTGAGCTTCTCCAAAGGGTTCTAGATTGATTTCATCATCCACAGCCGATGTTCTAATTCCTACTAATTTCTTATTCCACACGCGTTCTATAAGCTCACCTTGAACCTTTCGCGCAAATCTTTTCGCAAATTTAGTGAGTACTGCTGTTTTCTCATGCTGATTTAATTCGGGTCGATTTGTAACTTCTAATATTTCAAAAAAGAGCTTTGATATTTTTTTAATTGAATTCTGAGCTTTATCCATGTCCAAAAGACTAGTAGTATAGGTCAAAGCTAAAATGATGGTATTTGTTTCTTTATATTCTCTCGGTATCAAAAACATCGATTCTGGAAGCAATTTCAAGGCTTCTCGTTTAGGCATGAAGTTTTTCAGCTCAAATTCGATTGAGTACAGTTCACTTCCCGAATAATCCCTTAACATCGCATTGTAAGCATTTAGGTATTCTAAAACTTGTAATACTAATTCATGAGTTTTTTCTTTTGTTAATTTTCCTACACCAATAATTTCTCCAACATCCGAATTTTCCTTCCCTGAAAATCCCAATATTAGGGTTAATTGTTTTTGCAGTTCTTCAATAGTTGTTAGTGTACTCATCATGATCCTCTCATTCGTAGTAAGAAGAAGCACTCACCAGTATATGTATGAATATGTTGATTATTCTTCCCTAAATAAATTTAGAAGATCAACCTTAGCGTCAGAATCCTCAAAAATATACATTTTCGAAGGGTAAAATACATATTCTTTCATCATGAATTCATTCATATAGAGGTTAAGTCTGATATCATTCTGCCACCCCTAGAGGAAACATCCTATGCAACAGAGTCCCGGCACCTGTCCTATAATAATATTACTTTCTGGTACTCCCGGTTCGGGAAAAACATCAGTAGCAAAATATCTCACGAAGAATCAAGGTTGGTTGCTTTTCTCCTTAGGAGAATTCATTTTGGCAAACAATCTGTTCATATCTGAAAAGGATGACGAAACCACGAAAACTGTGGACCCTGAATCAACTGGAAGGCTAGCAGCCCAAGAAATACTCCAAAATTATTTAAATTGCCGATTTCTTATCATAGATTCGCACTATGCGGATATTATTTTTGAGGGATTGACTCATGTGGAACAGGAGCATCATCGAGAGTGTGTTCAGGATTATCTTCAGGGAAATAACATATGGGGTGTTATTTTGCGATGTCATCCAGCTATCTTAGAGAAACGATTGGTGGGACGAAATTATCCTAGTTCAAAAGTAGAAGAAAATCTTCAGGCAGAAATATTATCCGAATCCACGTCCAATATGTTGGATGTACTACCATCTAAGTTAATTTTAGAGATTGATACTAGTCTTGTGTCAATAGAACAAATATGTCATTCCATACTCTCTTTCTTCCTCTCTTCAACGAAAAAAAACGATGAGATCATTAAAAGGGTCGGAGAGATTGACTGGATAAAAAGTTTAAATGAAGATGGTTCTTTGGATGAGTATTTCAAGCATGATTTCGGAGAGAAATTTACAATTACCCCAGAAGAATGGGAGGAAAACCAAGATCGGAGGAATTATAAGAATTGAAATATGAGATCAAACGATTTGATGGAGGAGGAAGAATTGGTCTAATAACACATAATGGAAAACAACTAGTAACTCCTAATCTATTACCGGTTGTCTCGCCATTTGATAACATTATTCCCCCTAAAGAATTATACAGTGAATTCGGTATACATGCTTTGTTCACTAATGCGTATATTCTCTATAATAATGTAAAACATGCGAATTCTGCACGTCAACAAGGAATTCACTCCTATCTTGAGTATCCAGGATTAATTGCAACAGATTCTGGGGCGTTTCAGCATTATATGTACGGGAAGAGTGAGAACATTTCTGCTGAAGAAATTGAAGGATTTCAGGAGGAAATTAAAGCAGATTTTCCTGTAATATTAGATATTCCCGTGCAATTAACTGATACCAAACAAATTGCTTTTGAAAAAGTTACGCAAACCCTTTCTAGAGCCAATGATAATGTTAATCGGAGAACTTCGGAACACGGTGCGTGGTATGGTCCTCTTCATGGAACTTTATATCTTGACGTCTTAAAAAAAAGCTGTGAGGGAATGAATTCTCTTGAATTTGGTGTATACGCAATAGGGGGAATCGTAAAAGCGTTAAATGACTATGCTTTTGACGTTTGTATTGATGTACTATTGACTGTCAAAAAATACATACGAAAAGATAAACCCATTCATATGTTTGGATTAGGTTTACCTCAATTTTTTTCATTAGCTGTTGCAGCCGGAGCGGATCTGATGGATTCTGCAGCATATGTTCTTTTTGCAAAAGAGGGGCGTTATTTCACTCTTGAAGGGACACGCCATATTTCCGATCTCACAGAACTCCCTTGTTCATGCCCTATATGCATCTCTCATACAGCACAAGAGATTAATTCCTTATTTAAAGAGAGGCTACCGGAGAAAACTGAAATAATTCAAAATAAGGGAATTGAGTTGATTTCTAGACACAATTTGTACGTTTCTATGGGAGAGTTAAAATCTATTAGGGAGGCGATCAGATCTGGCAATTTATGGGAATTTGTGGAGCAACGAATTCAATCACATCCAAAACTCATCAAAGCCTATCAAAAAATTCCCCTGTATTGGAAGGATCTAGAAACTCAAATCCCTATAGAAAAAAAAAAAGGGAAGTTTCTAAAAGGAGCTGTGTCGTTTTCTCAACCAATATTCTATAGAACTACTCATAAAATTCTGAATTTGTATCGTATTTCCAATCATTCAACCATTCTCCTTTTACCCGAATTCGGTGAATCATTACTAAATTCTTCGTATGGAAGAGAGTGGATTGATGGAGTTGAACGAATTAAGACTATATCGCCAGATAATATTGAACCATTAATAATATCGTCCTATTTTGGCATTATTCCATTGGATTTATACGGAATTTATCCATTTTCCCAAAGAGAATGGGTCGAACCTCCTCAAACTAATTCACTTCATTTTTCAAAAATGATGAATTTTTCTCAGGATTCCAAATTCTATCATCCATTGAACCTTATTTTGTCTTTTCTGCAAAAAAATCACGAGTGTATTTCTCAAGTGAAAATATTAAGACCAAATTCACAAATTGACATATACAACCAAGAAATACCCTTAGCGTATCATTTCGTCGATGATGTGATAACCATTTTAAAAGAAAAAAGCAAAGAAATTTTCTGTTCTGACATAAAAATTGAAGTTTTCAATAGTTTAGAAGATTGGAAAATGAATAAAGAAACAGGTTGATTCCTACGAATCCGCATTGCTTTCTTTGTCTATGTTTTCTGATGGAATTGTAGATTCTTCTTGTTTTGATTCATCAGAATCTGCATCTAGCATTTGAATATTTAATTGCTCAATTAATTGTTTCTTAAGAGTCTCTACATCTCGAGATAACCCAAATGTGTCTGCAAATTGATCTGTTGTTTCTAATATACTCGACCGTCCTTTATTGTAGGTAGTTACATACCCTCGATCGATGAGGAATTTAACATGGTCATACGCAGTACTTCCTCTAATTTTTACAAGAGTTGATTTTAAGAGAGGTTGTTTTACCGCAATAATTGTCAGTGTTCGCATTACTGCTTTAGGTATTAAACCCCCAGAGGCAAATTTTACGATTTTCTCCGTATATTCAGGTTTTATTTGCATGGCATATCCTTCTCCAATCTGCACAATTTCGATAGCTGTTTGGCGATCCATGTATTCTTCCGCAAGCTCCTGGATAAGTTTGGCAATTTCTATTTTTCCGATTTCTAATTTAATACTGATTTCCTCTATGGAAATTGGTCTTTGCGCAGCTAAAAGAGCTGCTTCAATGGTATTCCGTTTGAAAGTTTTTTCTGTTAATTCCTTTACAGAAATCACCTTTACATCGTCATTATCATCAGTATCAGCAATGGGTTTTTCAACCTCATCATCGTCCCAACTTAATAACTCATCAATTTTTTCAATATCATCAGTGGATAATATTTTCTCATGAGATTCATCATTCTCTTGAGATACTTGCTTGATTTCCTCTTCATTTAGCTGTTGTGACATTTGCTCTTGATTATCGGATTCCTCGGACTCTTTGATGATTTCCTCAGAATTGGGTGATTCTTTATCGTTTTGTGTTTTTTTTTCTTGATGCATTTTTACCACCTAAATAATATGACGGGGGATAGATATGATAATTTCTTCAAAATCTGACTGTTGATCAATAGTCAAACGCCCACCGGTGCTTAAAAAAAGCAAAGATAAGAATAATTCAATATTTTTAATACGTTTTCCATATGCATCCTTAACTTCTGCCGCTATAAACTTTTCACACATTTCTTCATATGTAGTGTCTTTTCCTCCATTCGCTTTGATTTGTATTCGAATTCTTTCAAACCAGTAATCAAGTGTTTCTTCAACTGTTCTCTCTTTTCCTGTAATATGTTTCAAAATCTCCAACGGAAGCTTATTGCTGGATTTAATTACATGTAATTCAGCCTTTTTATCTTCTCTTTCTATGCGCTTTCTACGTAATAATTCGCGTTTTTGCATTGTTTCGATAATAGCAGCTCGCATTGCGTCAAATAATTCGTCTCGAGTAGCTATTTTCAGAGGTTCCCTAATGGGTTGGGGCATTGCTTTAGGAATTTCCCTGTTCGCTTTATCTCGTAATTCGCGAATTTGGATTTGTTCCTCTTCTTCAATTACATCGCGAATTTTGCGGTGATGTAATTTCGCGGTAGAATAGATTGCCATTCCACTGATTCGAAAGTCGACCAGATCTTGAGTTAACATTTTATTGGTAAAATCTGTTATAAGTGCAGAGAGATCATATTGCGTTATTTGATCGGGCTTAACTAAGGTTGGATCCAGTAAAATCCTCCATTCATCTCCCTGCCAGAATTTTTCGGGGAGTTTTTGTTTAAGGTCAGAAAAAGCTTGTTTCTCATCAATCAAGTCATTAGTTGCTTCATATACTTCTAGAATTTCCTGTTCATTCTCCTCTGGATCTTCAAGTTCAGATTCATCTATCGTTGATTCATCATTATTTATTGACTTGGAATTAGTTTTGGATTGGATTGTCGTGGTTTTCTTATTTTGGGAATCGGAAGCGATTTCAGTACTAGAATCTGGTTTTTTTTTTTTTGCCATTTGAATTCATCTCATGATTCTTGTTCCATACGTTCCTTCTCTTTTTCTAGATCCACACTAAATATTGAGGTCAATCCATCCGTTTGGGACACCCCATAAATCATTTCGGAGTTCATAATATTTTCTTCACGATGACTAATTACTAAAAATTGCGACTGTTGTGCAAATTCTTTTATGACAGTGGATACTCGATGCACATTTGGTCCGTCTAAAGCAGCGTCTATTTCATCCATCACATAAAATGGCGCCGGAAACTGGGTTTGGACTGCAAATATAAAAGATAAAGCAACTAGTGTTTTTTCCCCACCTGAAAGTATATCCAAAGAAGATATTTTTTTACCTCGAGGACGCGCTTCAATTTGGATCCCCCCTTCGAAAGGTTTGTCGGGGCGTTCGAGTATCATTTTTGCTGAACCGCCAGGTGATAGTTTTTGAAAGGTTCCGCTGAAATGTCGATTAATTTCGTGGTATGCCTTCATAAATGTCCTGGTTTTCTCTAATTCAATCCGTTCAATTGAATCTAGAATAGCTTTTCTTTCTCTTTGCAATGTTTGTCTTCGCATGTCGATTTCATCAAAACGTTCTCGAACCTCGTCATAATATTCTATCGCTTTTAAGTTCACGGGCTCTAAAGCAACTTTTTCATTTTTTGTCTTTTGTATTTTTTCCGAGAGGGTATTGACAGTCTCTTTGGCAGGAACGGGGGGAATGCTACCAAATTCTTTAGATTGTGTGAATAACTCTTCGATTTTCTCAGCAATTCCTATCTGAATATTCTTAGAAGTTTCAAGATTGGCAGTTTCTTTAGATAATTGTGAGGTGATTTCTCCTAATTCATCACGTAATTGTTTTTGTTTTTCCCATGATTGATCCCGTTCTGCGGCAATCTTATTAATTTCCTCGATTTTAAGCGTACGTTCTTCTTCTTTTTCTGAAACCTTTTGGTATAATTCCTGAATCTCAGTATCCATTTCTCCAATAGAAACATCAATTTCATCAATTTCGTCTACAATTTGCTGGATTTCTAATTCTCGAGATTTCATTAAGGATAAATCATTTAATCGATTCTGTTTTCCTTGTGATTGAGTATTGAACTCACTAATCGTTTTGCTAAATTCCTTTAAATTTTGTTGAAAAGAATCTTTTTCTTGTTTAAGAAGAGAAAGAGTATGTTCTTTCTGTGTTATCATTTCATTGAATTGGGTGATTTCCCCATCAATAATATTGTTCTTGTCTTTAATTTCCTCAATTCGTGCATTTGCGAGGTCAATTTCTTGTTCCAATGCTGAAATTTCATCCATTAACCGTTTAACATTTTGTAATCCACGCATTCTCTCTAAAATTTCATTCCGAATTTGATTTTCTTTTTCTACTTTTCCATCGATTTCTTCTCTTCTCTCCCAGAAAGCATCTCGTTTGAGTTTCGTCTCGTCAATTTGTTTTTCTATCGCTTTAAGACCTGTTTGTTCTGACTGGGTGGATTTTTTCTGGATTTCTATCTGCTTTTGTTTTTCAGTTATGTCTTTTTGAATCGATTTTATTTCCAACTCAATCTCATCAATTTGATCAAGATACCTTTGGATATCCCTGAGTTCTCGGATATCATTTTGAACAGTATTGAGCTCATTAATGCCATTATCGAGTTCTAAATTGAGATCTTTTTGTTTTTTCCAGAAAGATTCCGATGTATCTTTCGATTTTGATTCTTTTGAGTCTATTTCTTCGATCTTCTTTATTGCTTTTTCTAATTGGATTTCTTTATCTTTCTGGTCTTTTTCTAAAGTAACCAGTTTAGATTCAGATTGCTCCATATTATTAAGCAAGATGTTATGGCTTTTGGTAAGGGAATTCAATTCGTTTTGTTTAGCTTGTAATTGAGCTGTTAATTTGGAAATTTCTGCATTTTCTTCCGATGATTTGCTCGTATAGCCATGTAATTCTGCATTAATTTCTTCCAAGTGCTCGTGAAGCTCAGAAGCTTTAAACATTGTTAATTTTTTCAGAGAAATATTGGTATCCTCAATAATATCTATGAAATCAGCAATTAATTTATCAAAATTCTTTGTGGATTGTTGAATAGCTACATCATTTGCCTCTTTAACCTCTTTAATCATATCCCGAAGAGAATCCTCTACGTTCTCGGTAAAAAGTTTGATAGTTTCCATCATTGGGTCGATTTCGTCCTTTATTTGGGAACCTTCCTTACTACCTAATTCCTCTAATGGTTTTATGATTTCCATAATATCGTCAAAAAGGTCTCGGAAATTAGTAATAGACGAATTTAAAGATAGCTCACTTGCATTTTGAATATCGGATTTAATTTCACCGACAGCTCCATCAATAGATTGAGTTAGTAAAGTAAGAATTTGGAGAACGCTGTCCACTTCTAATTTGGAATTATCGTACTCTGCTTCAGCACTTTTTACATTTCCTGCAAGTATTTTCCGTTCGTTTTCTAAATTCTCAATGCGTTTTTTTGTTGAATCTGCATTTCGGGAAGTATTTTTCAATAGATCTTCTAATTTTGTGATTTCCGTTTTCACAGAATTTAATGTGAGCTCGGAAGTGGATTTCTCACGTTGAAGGTTTTTTAAATTGCGCTGGTTTATACCTATCTCTGTACTAACACCCGAGATCCAAGTTTTATAGTCGGTAATTTCATTTTCTAAAGATCTTCTTTTCAATACGGTTTGATCTTTTTCATTTTCCTCTTTTTTCTGTTGTTCAGTGTGATCTTCAATTTTCTTTTTGATAGAGGCAATCTGTGTTCTGCATTTAGTTTCCTTATCTTTTAGCGCCCGGTAAGCATCTTCTACTTTCTTCCCTCCTGAGATTCGTTTATAATCTTCTTTTAGCTGATTAGATTTTTCTTGTAAACTTCCTATTCGCTCACCTTGCAAACGTATTTCTGCTTGAAGTGAGGATATTACTGACTGAATTTCAGAGATTTTCTGATCAATACCAGATTTTTTTTCATCATACTGTGAGATTACAATGTCTAATTCTTTTTGTTTCGTTAATTCCTCTTCAATCTTTTTCTTTAACGCTTGTACACGCTCATCGACGGCATCCAGTTCCTTTTGGACCTCTTGCACTGCCTCTTCGATGCTTTCCTTACCTTTTTTCAGCGATTTTAAATCATCTTGAGTCTGTTTTAGCGTTTCTTTATATTTTTTGATGTTTTCCTTTAATATTTTAATTTCCGCATTGTTAGAAGAAATTTCTTGTTTCAGATTTGATATTTCTAGCTTTTTATTGCTTCTTTCCTCATCAATTACGGCAATTTCAGATTCTTTTTCTTTAATTGCGGTATATGTTTCATCTTCCCGTGTTTGTGCTTCTTTTATCTGGGTTTTTAAACCTTCAATTTCTTTCGAGCAAATTGCAATTAAACCATCATAGGTTTGATTTGGTCCAAGCGGTTCTTGTTTGTTGTGTAATTTTTCTTTTCGCTCTTCTAATTTTATGATGCTATCCTTAGCTAATTTGATTTCGGTTTCCTTAGCAGATAATGCGGATTTTAGCTCCGATAGTGATTCATCTATTACTTCTCGTTCAGCATTTTTCTCGTTTAAGCGTCCTTCAAGCTGTGACATAACTAAATTTTCTTGTTCGATTTTCTCTTTCTGTCGATCCCGTTTTTGTTCTAAATCTTTTATAAGTACAGAGATTTCATCTATTTTAGTTTCAAGGTCTTTTTCTTCGATTCGTAATTTCTCGATTTTCAGCGCGATTAATTCCGCATTCAACTGTTTGAGTTTATCATCCAATTCTTTCCAGCGTAAAGCATCATTTTTTTCTTTTTCATATTTCTTCAGCTGACTTGTTACTTCCTTAAATATCGCTTCAAATTTGCCTAGGTCCCGGTCCGCTTTTTCTAATTCCTTGAATGTCGATTCTTTCATATTATCATATTTTTCTAATCCAATCAAAGTTTCAATGAATTGCCGACGATCTATCACATTCATATGAGTCAATTCCACGATCTTTCCTTGGAGAACGAACTGATTGGAACCATCGGGATCAATATTCGCTTGAGCAAGGACGTTTAAAATCTGTTCCCGAGTAGCAGTTTGTCCCATTAACATAAATTTAGATCCACCCTTTGATTTCACTGATCGAGCAACTTCAAGTTCATCACTGTCATAGGGGAATTCTCTGTTGCTATTGTCAAAATATAATTTGACAGTGCTTGATGTGGCGGGTTTAAGGGTTTTTGTACCGGCAAAGATTAGATCACTGAGAGCTTTTGCTCGCATTGTTTTTTTACTTACCCGTCCTAATGCGAAGCACAAAGCATCGATCACATTGGATTTCCCAGCTCCATTTGGACCTATAATACATGTGAATCCGGGTGCAAGCTTTATGGAAACGGTCTTCTCTCCAAAGGATTTGAATCCAGTCATGACGATTCGTTTAATATATGTCAAAAATATAAACCTCTTATTGAAAACGATTGAGAACTATTTCAGATACAATATCTTATTTCTTTATATTACTAAGAAGTCTCGATCCTAAAAATAATGCTCACTAAATTGGGAAATCCGTATAAAAAATATTGTGATATGGTGAGGAATTAGCGGGATTTCTCAAGTTCCTTAAGAGCTTCATTTAAACAATCTACGACCGTTTTTGTTTGAATTTCTGGACGAATCCCTGATCCTTTGAGATGCAACAATATTAAACATGGATGATTGAGTTTCACCGAAGATCGTTCTGCAACAATTTTGCTGAGAATATCATTTTTAAATCCGAATACCATTGCAGGAGAACTCAGCGGTCTACCTCCTTCCAACATAGAAGGAGTTCCTAATATAACTTCCCCGATGCCATATTCTGCCTGATCGGTGATGAGGATAAGAAATCCTTTATCCAAGGCTATAATACCGCATTTAACAGTATAATTCTTATATTGAAGAATGTGCTCTGAAAGTGTGTTTATCATGAGTATACAGCATAAAAAAGGAATCTAAAAAAAAAGACTTTAGGATTTTTTAATAGAGAATATAATATGTGGTGAGAAAGAAGATTTATCTAATTTAGGAGTTTATTTGAAGAGATTTGACATAAAAAATGCAGGGGGAGGGAATTGAACCCCCGTGCTCCTATGAGATCGGATTTCTCATATCGGTCACGATTTTTACGTCTATAATTATCTAAATCTTGAGTCCGACGCCGTGGACCTGGCTTGGCTACCCCTGCTTTCTTCCCGTTCCTAAGATAAGACAGAATTTCTGCTAAATCCAAGGGATAGGACGAACGATGATTATTACCTTTGCAGCAATGGCATTAAGACCAAAAATACTATCATAACTCCAGCAATAAGAACAATCTGAATGATATTTCCGCGCTTTTTTTTCTTATCGTATCCTTGATATTTATCCCTGCATTCAATCGAGCAATATTCCTTATCAAGGGGGATAGAAATACCACAAACTTGGCAGTGTTTGTGTTCATCGATTCGTTTTTTTAGACTTGATTTCCAACTCATTGTATTCCACTCTAGTTTTTCTTACTTTCCAATTGAACTTTTCCATTCCGGAAAATGTGTCTTAAATTTTATCTAGAATTTGATCAAGATTTTTCCGTGGAAGTGCCATATAATACGCAGATTCCCCATCACGATAGTATTGATCAATTATACGTGCTTTTTCAAATTTAAACTTGCTTTCATATAAGGTAACCGCGCTGTTATTTGATACTCGGACCTCTAATACGAACTCATCCACATTGTACTTATCCACTTTAATAATCGATTGTTTTAGCAATTTTGACGCAATTCCTTGGTTCCGATACAGTTCTAACACCGCGATGGACACCAGATGTCCTTTTTTCACTAATTGCACTCCGAATGTTGAGATTCCACGTTCCACTCTCCACATTACATATCCGATTAGTAATCCATTTTTGCCTCGGTCCATATCTTGCAGTTCTGCAACTAGAAAGGATTCCGGGTATTTTTCAAAGATTTGCTCAAAAAAGTAATATGGATAATTTTCTGGCAAAGCAACCTCATTAATTTCGATTACCTTGTACAGATCCTCATATTTACAAGGACGAATAAGGTAAGAGATTGGTGAGTTCATTGAAGCATCAGTCTGTGCAAATTTGAAATTCTCTAAGTCGTGGTGATTGTTGTAAAAGTGGGAATGTTTTTAATATTTGTTTAATGGAATTTTTGATTCTAGGTAGGTAGCGATGATCTTCAATGCTTTTTGCAAATTATCTGTGTTACTATAGCGGGAAATTTCCATAAGCATATCATTTTTTGAGATCTGATTGGAATCTAATTGTTTCCTATAGATTTGAGCTATTTCACACATTTTCGGAATTACTCGTATTATGTTGTCGACAATTGTAATATCTGCATGTTGTGCTGTGCGACTAAGAGGATTGAGATCAATTGTGATAATCGTTTTTCCCTCTTTTTTCAAAGCTTCTGTCCGGTCTCCATCTTCCAACGGTACTAAAACAACATCAGCGATTTTGATTCCTTGCGGATCGACAAACCGTCGATTGCTGGTTAAATTATTTATAACAGATTTTTCAAAACGCCGCGTACCCAAGATGAAATCCGCACCTGCTGTTTTTAATGTGTCCACAATCGCTTCAATTCTGCCCGGTCTTCCGTAAAATAAGTTGATTTCAAGTTTAGCTCCTATAATTTGAGAAAGATTTACAATAGATTTCGCACATAGTGCTGCAACATTTCCATTAACACTAATTATCGCATGTCTTGCTGATAATAACGTAAATACTGCAATTTTCATTGCTGCAATAGCATTCTCATTCGATTTTTCACCGATCAGATAGTCAAATGCTTCTCCTCTTCCATGAGCGATTAAACCAGCTTCTACAACCATACCTGCATGCAAACCGTCAATGATTTGTTGCCGTATCCTTAACGATTCTGCTCGAGGATGGTTCTGAGGGATATGTTCCATGGTTGTTCTACCTTTTTGTGTAATAATCGTCCTCATTTTAATATGTGGATTTTTCAAATAAGAAAGGGGAACGAAATTTTTATGAAACGGGAAAGATTAGATGAGTTACTACAGATTGTGCATCAGAATGAAAGACGACAGTTTTAGCCGATATTTATTGAAAAAACAAATAAATTTCCTTAAAAATAAAAAAGGATTTCATACCGAACTGATAACGTTAATGATTCCTCCTGAGCGAAAATTATCCGATGTCAGTAATTACTTGAAAAATGAAATAAATGAAAGTTCAAATATCAAATCAAAACTTAATCGAAAAAATGTAATAGATAGTATAACAGCCCTAATTCAAAAATTAAAAACAATTAAACGTGTTTCTGAGAACGGGCTAATTCTATATTCCGGAGCTATCCCACAAGGAAATAGTCCTGGAACGGAAAGGAATGAGTTATATATTGTAGAACCAATTGAAACTATTTCAAATTTTAAATATTACTGCTCTTCTGAGTTTCTAGTAGAGCCATTGGAAAACATGTTAGTTGAAAAACAGTTATATGGGTTAATAGTGATTGATAATAAGGACGCAGCTATCGGTTGGGTTAAAGGAACGCATGTAGAGGTGGTAAAAACTACGGGTTCAGGAGTTTCTAGTCAGCATCGAGCAGGAGGACAATCTCAAAGACGTTTTGAACGGTTGCATGAAGAGGGAGTTGCTTATTTTCTCAAAAGAGTGGGGGAACTTTCTAATGATATTTTTCTCCCAATGGAGGCGGAGAAAATATTGCAGGGAATATTTATTGGGGGAGCTGGACAAACCAAAAACAAATTTGCAGAGGGAGAACATTTCGATTATCGAATAAGGGATAAGATTATTGATGTTGTGGATATTGGGGTAGGTGGTTCCGAAGGAATTCGGGAATTGTTAAACCACATTCAAGATAAAATTGCCAATGTACGATATGTCAAAGAAAAAACTCTCATGCAACGATTTCTCTACAATCTCTCCAAGGATACTGGATTGATCACTTATGGGGAGAAAGAAATACGGAAAAACTTAGAACGAGCAGCAGTGGAAATAGTATTACTATCAGAATCCCTTGATTCATATCGAATAAAGGTAGTATGCGAACAATGTGGTTATACGGATTATTTCACCGTGAAGTCACTTGATCTGGCAAATTATAGGGAAAAAATCAGTAAGGAATCTTGCCAGAAATGCAATTCTAGTTTATATTCCATCGCAGAAGAAAAAAGTATAATCGAGGATTTTGCTGAACTTGCAGAACAGACGGGAGCAACTATAGAATTAATTTCAACTGAAACAGAAGAAGGAGAAACATTGTGGTCCACTTTTGGTGGTTATGCAGCGATTCTTCGGTTTCATATAGATTTATGATTTATATAAAACTGGTCCTGATTCACATATAGTTAATTCTTTGGTCATATTGGGACAAAAGGTATCGAAAACTTCCTTAACTTGATTTATATGAGAAGAGTCGCAAAAACAATACACAGATTTCCCTAATTGGTTCATACCTGCTCCATAGACGTCTAATTTGTTAAGATCTTCAATCAGGTGTTTAATATCCTGCATCTCTGGAGGTTCAAGGATTTGTATTTCCTTTACGAATAGTTGAGATACTCTTAAAAATTCCGTAAATATAGGAGTTTTTAATAAATTGTGCATTGCTTTTGCTCCCGCTTCTTTAATTCGCGTTTTATAAATCGGGTCTCCAATAATTGACGGAGTAGGAATGCTTCCGAAAGATGCACACATAATTTTTACATTCAAAGGATAGAATATTCTATCTAATTCAAAAGGGTATCCGGCCTTAGTAGTAATACTAATGCCGCCAGTTAATTGCCCACCTACAGTACCTAATCCTGTTTTATTCATTACTTCCGCAATATGTGCAATTCTACCTGCTTGATTATATGATAAACCCACGTCAAGAAGATAATTCAAACCGAATGAAGTTCCAATTGCACCACATCCGCTTGATCCATACCCCGCACCTAATGGCAATTGATAATCATGATAGATATCAATATTTATGGGTCGTTTAATCATTGATGTGTAATGGGAAAACACATAAAATGTAGTTTTTGCGGTTTTTGTTGACTCAACACCATTAATTCTAATAGTACATTTTGAGGGTTCTGTTGGATCTAAGAATTCTTTAATTTTGATTTTAGTTTTCCCATGAATTGAGAGGGAGGGACCTCCTCCCATGGATCCAATACGGGATAAGTCATCAACGGGTCTTCCACCTCCCGATTCAACGATTTGGAAGAAACATGATATTCTATGAGGAACTAATACTGTAATTTCCGTTTCTAGTTTCATTTCATTCATCACACATAATCTGGGGAGAGATAAAAATATATATTTTAAATCAAAGATTTTTATTACTTTAGGTTTTTGTGGATGACAATGAAGTTTATAATCAAATTTGGCGGGTCCTTGTTATTTAACAAAAATTCAGATGAATTTGACATTTCTAAAATGCACGAATTGATAGATATTATTGTATCTTCAAAAAATGTGTTAGGAATGGTATGCGGAGGGGGAAAAATTGCTCGAAAATATATTGATATCGGAAGAAATATGGGATTAGAAGAAGAAAAATTGGATACACTAGGAATAATGGTTTCCCGGATACATGCTCAATTATTTATTTATCTGATGGGAAAAAATGCTCATCCAGAACCAATTACTACTCTGGAACAGGCAATTAAAGCACGTCTAAGTAAAAAAATCATGGTTGCAGGCGGTTTGATCGCAAAACAATCAACAACAACAGTTGCAATGCAATTATGTGAAGTGTTGAGATGTAACCTTATTATATTAACTGATGTGGATGGGATATATGACAGTGATCCTAAACTCAATCCGGGAGCACACAAATTTGATTTAATTAGTTCTGCAGCTCTTGAAGAACTTCTTATTTCTCGAACGGATCAGGAACAAATCGCAGGAAAATACCAAATTTTTGATCTTCTATCATTAGATATATTAAAGAGAAGCCAAGTTGAGGTTCGTGTAATTGATGGGAGTGATCTCAAGAATCTTCAAAGGCTTTTGTCGGAAAACTTTCGTACATCACAAATTGGGACAATTATTAAAGCTTAACAAGGAAAAGGAAGGGGTAAATAGTAAGAAATTTAATTAAAAACTACTCTTTGATACGTAACATAATCCAAAAGGGAAGAAAATGTCGGAAAAAGAACGAAAAACCACATGTCCTCACTGTGGAAAAGTCTATAAAAATTTAGATGCCCATATCGCTCGAGTCCATAACGAGAGAAAATCCAAATCTAAATCAAAAGGAATTGAGGAATTGGAAAAAGATCTCGCGAAAAAGTATCTTGGTTCAGAAAAACAAGAGATCTCTGAACAGGATAGCGTTCAAAAAGAACTACTGAAAAGTGAAACATCTGATAAGAAAAAAAAAGAAAAATCAGCACCAGTAAATTTTGAGAAAAAGGTTGTTGTGGATTATTGGTTAACCGATTTGCATAATGCAGAAATTGGAATCTACCAAAAGGAACGATTCATGGCGAAAAATCGCCTGTTTTCTAGGAATTTAGAATTAGTAGGAAAAGTGTCTGAAGAAGGGAAAACAGACGGCATGTTTGGATATAATTCTGCAACTTGGGATGATATTCCTGAAAAAGATATAGGAAAAAAGAGGTTGATCATGAAATGGTTCAACATGGAATCCGTAGGTTTTTTGGGTTCTGTTGAAGAAATGGTTGCTGAATCGATAGCAAATAGTACTGGTTCCGATGATACTATTCCGTGTTTTAGAATAGTATTACCCAATTATAAATACGTGATAAGTTTGATGAAGAATCACACCCGGTTACCTAAAATCGGAGAAGTATTTTCTTTTTGTTTATACTGTGAGAAAAGTCAATCGGACTCAAGTAAATGGCAAATCTTTACTTTTGATGAAAAACGACTTACGATTGGATCGGATTGGGAGGTTTTATTAGGAGAAGACCGTATTCTTGCAAAAATTGATGAGAAAATCCTAAATATTGGTGGTAAATTTAATGTGTTTTTCTTTGATGAAGAATATTACAATGATCTTAATTTCTTTCGTGTTGTGATACTTTTTACAATGATGTTAAAATTTAAAAATGAAATTTTTAAAAAAATCATCCACATTCGAAAATCTATGAAAGACGAAAAATATGTCTTAGATGTCTCATCTGACGAAGAAAAAATGATGATGAATCCTCGTGCTTTACGAAGATAAGAGGAATTTCCATGACCAGAATAAGGAAATCGGTGTTTGAGGGATATCTAACCGCTGCGGACGTTCGTGATGCTCAATCGGACAGCACTGATTTAATTCAGTATTGGAATAAAGTCAAACACCATATCTATATACTGGGAGATGTGGAAGCAAAGAATATGGTGTTTCTCAACCGCGAATTTCAAAAAATAGCAAAAAAGTTCGAGGGGATAAAAGTTAGAATTACAATTGAGCCTCTTTATGGGAAAGATGCTCAAGCAAGGGGACATATCCCGACACCTGAAGAGCAATACGAAGGTTTTGAACTTTTTAAGCGGAGAATGTTTTCCTTGTTTAAAATATCCTAAGTTCATTATTCTCCCTTTTTTCAATCCGTTTATTCATTCATTGCAATTAGTATACACCGATATTTGAAAAAAAATGTGGGAATTTCAGTAAAGATAATTTCCGTTGAAATGGATAGAGAATGATAGATATTCCCGATATCATAGCTGCGCAATTAAAATGATCAAAAAATTCTCTTGAAGATGATAATTCTCTTCAAATTTTAAAGAGTTTTTAGTTAAATTTCCTTAATTTAGCCGGAGAAGTGGGTAATTTTTAAGGGAGTTTTTTTTCATACATTTTGTCGAGACCTCACGATCGGTTCAAATTTCCACCGAAACGTAAAAAAGTTTAAATATATGAGTTGTAGTATTTTCATTGTGGTTTGTTAAATCCATGATTTGGTTTTAACAATCTGCGGAGGAATTCAAAATGGCAAAGAAGAAAAGATCATTTGCATGGAGCCCACTTCGAAAGCTTATGAAGAAGAGTGGTGCTAACATTGTAGCTCGAAATGCTGTTGACCTGCTGATTCTAAATTTAGAAGAAGTAGCAACAGAATTAACCCAGCAAGCTCTTAAGTTCGCTAAGCATGCAAAAAGAAAGAAAATTACTAAGGATGACATGGGCTTAGCAATTAAATATAAGGGTTAAAAAATTACTGTCAAAATCAAATTTTAAATCACATTTTTCTTTTTTTTATTTTATCAATTGTAGCAGTTAAGATTAATAGATATGAACGATTAAGAGGGATATACGGATTTTTTTGATAAATATTCTTAGGAAATTCGATAATGAGTAGGTTTCGAATCATTCCCGTTGTTGATATTATGCATGGAATTGCAGTTCATGCAAATAAAGGTCTTCGCAATGAGTATCAACCGATTCACGGGAAATTCTCACATTCTTCCAAACCACAAGACTTAATAAGAGAATATCACCAACAATTTAATTTTTCAGAAGCTTATATTGCAGATCTTGATTCTATAATTAGGGAAAGACCTAATTTGGATTTGTTACGAGAAATTATCCAAGAAATCCCTCTTAAAATTATGTTGGATGCAGGAGTACGGAATTTGCATGATGTTATCCAATTCAGAAACTTGGGACTGAATAAAATAATCCTCGCAACGGAGACAATCGATTCATTTGATGTGATAGGTGATGCCATTGATGAAATTGGTTCAGGAAAAGTAATTGTAAGTATAGATATGAAGAAACAAATCATAATTTCTAAAAATCCAGAAATTGCTAGTATGAATATTAATACCATTGTCCACCTAGTAAAGGAAAAGGGAATTTCGGAAATAATTCTATTAGATCTGTCTAAAATCGGTTCTATGAGTGGGGGAAGTACATCAGATTATCGGGATCTTAGAAGATTATATCCTGATTTGACATTAATTATTGGCGGTGGAATCAAGGATATAAATGATATTAAGAGACTTAATCAAGAAGGATTCAATGGGGCACTTGTTGCAACTGCTTTACATAAAGGAGTGATCACACCAGAAATTATTCAAAGCTATGTTGATTCTGAATGAATTTGCATTTTTTGGCAAGAGAAAGAACAATATTTTAAATGTGATTAGGTGTAATTCGAAGTAAAAAGTTAAATGAGGAAGGATTTTGGAATCGAAAATTCTTGTATCAATCCAAAATGTTAAGGAAATAATTCAGATTTTGAAAAATCCACCGGATATTGTTGATTTAAAAAATCCTTTAGAAGGTTCATTGGGAGCAGTTCCCGTTCCTGTAATTCAAATGGTCGGAAAGCATATTGATACATTCAACCTTCAATCCAGTCGAAAAATAGCTTTTAGTGTAGCAATTGGTGATTTTCCTCAGCTGCCTGGAACTGCGAGTATTGCAGCGTATGGAGTGGCACATTTACATCCCGATTATGTTAAAATCGGATTATTTGGTCCTCGAAATTTAGAGGAAGGAGTCGTTTTAACAAAATCTGTTGTAGAAGCCGTGCATTTGATCTCACAAAATATCAAGGTGGTAGTGGTGGGTTACGCAGATCAAAAAGAATTGCACTCTTCGATAAATCCAATGTTTATCCCTGAAATTGCACTACTAGGAGGGGCAGATATTGCAATGCTCGATACGAAATTGAAAAATGGACAGTCCTTATTTGATCATCTTTCATTGAAAGATATCCAGCAGTTCGTAAAAGATTCTAGGGATAAAAAATTATCCGTTGCTTTGGCCGGTGCTTTGAATTTTAACCATATCGACATGCTGAAAAGAATTCATCCAGATATTGTAGGGGTCCGTTCAATGGTATGTGGAAATTTTGATAGAGTAAACGGTGAATTAAAGCCAGATCTACTGACAAGATTAAAAATAGCATTTGAATGAGATGTAATGCTGGGATTTAGATTTATAAAACACTTTCACAGTCTGATTTTTTAAATTTAGACTATTATTAAGTGTTAGATAGAAACATATATGAGTCGAAACTTAAGCTCTATCAGCATAATTACCTTATGGTGTGGATTTTGGAATCTGAAGATGAATATATTAAGAAATTGGAAGCACATGGATTAACGAAGGAAGAAATCGATAGTAAAGTGAAAGAGGCAATCCAAAAAATGAAGGGATGGATTGATGAAAAAACAGCTTTATTTGTTGTCGCTAAAGAGTTAGGGCTTGAAGTAGATCCACAAGCGATGAAACATTCCAGCGAACAGGATTATTCCATTAATAATTTAACAACTTCCATGCAAAATGTAAATGTTGTGGGTAGAATCCTAAGTTTCTCGGATATTCTGACGTTTAACAGAAAGGATGGGACTCCAGGTCTATATAGTTGGTTTTGGTTATATGACTCCAAAGATAAAATCAAAGTAGTTGTATGGGATGAACGCTCAAAAATTGTTAAGACTGATTCATTTAGTAACGATGTTCTAATTCGTCTATTAAATGGACAAGTGAAATCCAGCCGTGACGGAAATCTGGAAATCCATGTTGGAAATCGAGGCGATATTGAAATAAGTCCAAGTGATATTAATCCTTTAGATTTTCCTCCATTAGATTATTCCAAGTTCAAGGTAAAAATATCAGAAATCACACCCATTTCTTCAATTGACAAAAATATGATTACAGTTGAAGGAGAAATAGAACAACTGTATCCCAAACGCACTGTAAAAAAAAGAGCTACTAATGAAGACTTGTATGTTCAGAGATTAACATTAAAAGATGAATCTGATGCGATCTCTGTAGTATTCTGGGATAAAGATACTAAATTGTTAGATAAGATGGAAGAAGGTGCGACAATTTTACTGGAAAATCTCATAGCTAAACCGTTGTACAATGATGAGAGCAAATTGGAATTGACTTTTAAAAATGGATCAAAGTTAAAACTGATTAAAAAAGCAAAGCCTCCCAAAAAATATTCTATTGGAGAAATCACCACTATGTTGTCACGTGTAACCGTGGTTGGAGAAATAGGTGCAAAAAATGACGTACGAACATTCACTCGGAGTGATGAGACAGTAGGAAAATTCCAAAGAATTCAATTACAAGACGGAACGGGTTCAATCCAAGTGGTATTTTGGGAAGAGGATACCAGTAGATTGGATGATATTGAAGTCGGTTATACAATCAAATTAGAGAATGTGGGCGTGCAATCGGATTTTAGAGCCAAAGACAAAGCGGAGCTTGTTTTTAAAACTTCATCAAAAATTACTGTACTAAATGATGCAAACTCAGCGACCATAGACAAAATTTTAACCATAGAAGAAATATTAGATAAGGAGAAAATATGCTCATTTGAGGGTCAAATCACCTTTGTGGAACCTTTAAAAACCCTAACCCGCTCCGATGGTAGTAATTTGAAGATATTTAGTGTGCATATAAGTGACAACACTGCGGCGATTCAATTAACTTTTTGGGAAGAAAATGCCGAGGAGCATGCAGATCTTGGTGTGGGAGATAATATCCGAGTGCTTCGCGTTAATGTAAAAATAAATAATCGAATCGGAATTAACTCAGCAACTTTTCAGAGAAATTCGTCATTGGAAAAGAACATTGATTTTAAGTTAGTCAAACAACATATTATCCCAGAATATACTCCTGGAAGTCAAAACGCTACCTCCTTAGGCTTTAAAGGAATTTATACAACAATCGGGCAAATTGACAAGGAGGGTTGGTATGAAATTAAAGGAAACATTTCTGATATTAAGCGTATTTCTGTATACGAAGCATGTGCAACATGTTTGAGAAACATTTCAAATGATACTGAGGAAAAAACTAATTGCATTTGTGAAAACGGTCCTAAAAAATCTATTTACCGAATAATTGTTTCCACTTTAATGGAGGATGGGACAGGAACTCTTCCGGTTACTTTTTTTGGAGATGAAGCAGAGAAATTAATAAATCAAGAATCGGTAACCATTCATGTAAAAAAACAAAGTTCAGATTATGAGGAATTTGAAAATCAGATTAAGGATACTGTAAAGATGCTTGATATTGCAGTTATGGGAACAGTTTCTCCGAATAAATTCTCTCAAGAATTCGAGATGAAGGTAAAGGGTTTTAAATCGATTGATTTGGAAGATGAATCTATGCAATTGATTGATGATATTGAAAAATAATAGCCTTATACATACATTTTTCTTATTTTTGATACAATATAGATCACCATAAAATTACCATGTGACTACATTTGAATAAGAAGATTCAGATATTAGGTCTGGGTGAAATTGTAAAGGATTGGGTATCAGTAATTCCATGGTATCCTAAACCAGATGAAAAAGTCGATTCTGAGCGAGAAGAGTATTTCGGGGGAGGAGTAACGGCAAATTATGTTGTATCAACAACAAGGCTGGGAATTCCTTCAGGGTTTATTGGGGCCGTGGGAGATGATGCTCCAGGACACTTTTTAGTTGAAGATTTAATCCAAGAGGGAGTGGATACAAAGTTTCTTCAAATAAAAAAAGGCATGTCCAGCCCTGTAAATTTTATTTTTGTAATTAAATCCACTGGGGAAAAAACAATAATTCAAAGTCCACATATGCAAACTACCAAACTCAGCCAAGAGGATCTAACAGAGAACATGTTCCAAGGAGCGAAACTTCTCCATACTACAGCGATTCATCCTGAACTAACGTTAAAAGCTTTGGAGTTAGCCAAAGAAGAGGGACTAATGATTTCTTTGGATTTAGAGAGCCAGATAGCATTGCGCGGTTTAAAGGCCTTACGTCCCATTCTTTTGAATGTTGACGTGTTACTTCCTAATAAAATGGGAGCTATGATATTAACCAAAAAAACAACACCAGTGGAAGCTGCACGAGAATTTATTCAAATGGGTGTCGAAACTGTAGTAATTACTTTAGGTCAAGAGGGGGCAGTAGCAATTTCGAAGAATGCCCTTGTGAAGGCTCCCGCTTTTTCTGTGCAATCTATAGATACAACGGGAGCGGGAGATGCGTTTTGTGGAGGATTCAGCTTTGGATTTATGATTCATAAATGGTCTCTACAAAAAAGTTTAACATTTGCAAATGCATGTGCTGCCATTAAAGTGACTCAATTAGGAGCTAGGACTGGGATGCCCACATTAAAGCAAGCGATAGATTTTTTGGACAGTCATGGATTTCCTGATTTTGTTTATTCATAAGGAGCCTTAATTTTATGACAACATTTGATGACTTACGTAAGAAATTAGTGTTCCATTTAGAAAAATCCGGATATATTCAAACGGAAAAAGTAAAAAACGCTATGTTATTTGTACCGAGGGAGTTATTTGTGCCCTTAGAAAGGAGATCACAGGCATATGATGATACACCTCTTCCAACTTATGGTAATCAAACTATTTCCGCCCCACATATGAATGCGATGATGTGTGAATTGTTGGATCTACATCCCGGTGATCGAGTCCTTGAAATTGGAACCGGATCAGGATATCATGCTGCTTTATTGGGAGTTATCGTGTCTCAAGGAGAAAAAAAGGGTCATGTTTATACTATCGAAACTATACGAGAATTAGCTGAATTTGCAATAGAGAATCTTAAAAATGCTAAATTAGATGAAAATATATCAGTTATAATTGGAGATGGCACCATGGGATATAAGAATGCTGCTCCTTATGACAAGATCCTTGTTACTGCAGCCGGACCTCGCGTTCCCGAACCATTAATTGAACAACTAGCAGACGGGGGAAAATTATGTATTCCCGTAGGAGGACAGAGGTGGTCTCAAAAATTACTCCTAATCTCAAAAAATGGTGGGGATATTGAGCAACAAGAGGTTTCGAATGTCGTTTTTGTACCATTGATAGGTAAATATGGATTTGAATCCCCATCCGATGATTAAATATTTATTAGGTTAGAATGAACATATCTTTAAATCATAACTAATTTAGCAATCACTTTTCATTGTTATATATAACCACAGAAATCGTTTTTTGAGGATTATTATGGCTAAAAAAGGGAAACAATTGGATATTCCAATTAAAGCAGCACTATTTAAAAGTCCTCGAGCAGTTATTCAGTCTATTACAAGCAATGTCCAGGGATTGAAATTCACAAAAGTAATTCAAACCTACGTGATGGAGTCAAATATGCTCAAAATCCAGCTCTTTCGAGAAGGACGCCCATTTTCTCAAGGAGATGTGATATGGATAGGAAACAAGCAAGATAAAACAGAGGGAGTTATTGTGTGTTATCAAGCGGATCGAAAGGATATGAAACAAATCATACCAAATAACGATAACACAATGGATGCATTACTCGATGTAAACAAGCTTACATTAAAAGTTCACACTATGTCAAGATTACGGTGTGCAGTATGTGGGAAACCTATTGAAATCTTTGATTCGGAATTACAATGTCCCATTTGTGAAGCAAAAGCTCACAGTGATCACTTCAAAGATTGGATAAGGATGAAATCATCATGCCCAGTCTGCAAAAAAGGATTGTCATTGGATAAAAACGAAATCCCTGCGATTGCTGATGAGTGATTCAATAATTTCGTAGAAAATTATATTTACAAGAATTTCACTACTAATAAAATACAGTTTTAATTAAATTATTCAGAAGTAAAATATCGTTTGTATTCGCAAAATGTACATAAGTCTCGAGCTGATCCAGTAGGATAAGAACAAATCTTACAAAGGGTATATTTGGGTATTAAAGTCCCACCAGCCTCTGAATTAATCTGTAGATGAAACCGAATTATATTATATTTATATTCAAAACTGCGATCGTCCAGATCTTTAATGAACTTTTGTACCTTTTTTCGTAAAATGGGAAAATCTACTGAATATTGACATGTATGGGAGAAATAGGGTAACTCTTTTACATTACAGTACTGAATAATTTCATCTTCAGTAAACATGAATAGGGGTTTGATCCTAGGTAAAAATCGGGAAGAGAATTTCTTGGCAGTTTCAAATGGACTGTTCTCCTTAATTTTGTGAAGATCCTTTCGTAACACATTCATTATGAGGGATTGCGCTACATCATCTAAATTATGCCCTATTGCAATTTTTGTTGCTCCCATTTCTTTAGCGAGTTCATTAATTATTCGCCTTCGAATACTTGCGCATACAGTGCATGCATTTAATTTTAGATCATCTGCTTGGATCTTTTGAACAATCTGATCCATGGAGAGACCAAATATGTCTTTGAAACTCGCTTTAATCAACGGAACATCAATCTGATAGTTTTTAAAAAATTCTTTAATTGCTGATTGGTTATGGTCGAAAGTATTGGAAATTCCCTCATCAACAGTTAATGCAATTAATTTCGGGGATTGGGTTTTACAAAAGCGCAGATAAAGATTATATAAGAGGGAGATCGAATCTTTTCCACCCGATAATGCAACACAGACAATATCTTCAGGCTCTAAATGAATGTATGTAGACATACTTTTCTGAAATTTGCGTTCAAAATATCGAATAAAGCAAGTATTGCAAAGGTACCTTCCTGATGTTTTTTGGAAAATGCATGAAGGTTTTCCACAAACACTACAATTGTTTGAAAAACTCATCCTAACTGCCTAAATCCAAAAGGTTATGTTTCCGAGTAATAGATAAGAAAGTAAGAAGTTAGCAAGAACAAGAGCAGTCGTTATCAATCCCACCGCTAATACTATTCCATTTTTTAGTTTTGCTTTCTCATCTTCAATATATTCCACGGTTATAGTGAATTGAGTTCCAGCATCGGGTAGAATCCCTGAATGTAAATCAAAACGGATCGTATCAATATAATTATCGTGAATAGTGTCAAGTGGGATAAATTTCACAGAATCTACAAGATCGGGATTTGGATGGGTTGAAAGATCCATATCAACATCAATTATTTTTGTGATATTGTATTCCATGAGATTGTAATCTGATACCTCTGGGTCAAATCGGATTTTAATTTTTTTTTGGGTTTTTTTCCCAAGTTTCGTGCCCACAATCCAATGAATTATTTCTCTTAATATTCGATTACCATCAAAAATTGGTAAAGGAAGCATATTGAATAACGTAACGCTAAACGCAACCATATAAAAATAAAATATCTCTCTTTCCAACCAGATGGGGAATTTTCCACCAAGAATTTGGGTAAAACTGTTTTTTGGAATCCAGTAGGGAGAAGATTGTAATCCGATGAATACATAGGATTTAGGGATGGGTATAAATAAAATCTGACGAAAGGGAGTCTCATCGGATTGTACTTCAAAAGTAACAAGTGTTGGACCTGTTATAGATAAGTTGACATCATTTAGGAGAAACTCTTCAAAACTTCTTCCTCCGGTAAGATTAATATTAACTCCATTCACACTTGATATAACATCACCTTTCTCCACCACTCTCTCATTGATACCTGATTCAGTCGAATTTTTTAAAACTCGGGACACAACCACGTGGTCTTCTGCAATATCAAAAAAGATTCCAATAAAAAAGGAGCGAAATTCAAATGCACCAAACACTAATGGGTAATAATCTATTCGAATTGTGACATTTTCTCCAGAATTTTTCGTGAGATTTACCGATCCAGATGTAGTTTTTGTATACAGATAATATTCAGGAGTGATTCCTGCAGTTAGATTAAATTGCAGTCCACCGATGGAAGAAAATGTATCTCCATTAGAAAGAACATCATAGTTGTTTCCTCCTTGAAATTTGGTATAGACTTCAGTTATTTCTATCTCTGAAGCAGTAACAAATGCATATTGGAATCCCAGGAAAAAATGATGACCAAGAGTCACTATACGAGTATTATACATTCCTTTCCGATTCAAAGTCAGAAATTCTAATTGATCTCCAATCGAACACTTTAGATCAGTACGATTATTTAAAATTGCATTTAGGTCGATACCTGCTTGCAAGTCTATATGTGTATCGTTTATACTCAAAACAATATCCCCAGGGAATACCTTCTCGGCATTGTAACCCCCCTGACTTGCTGTTAATACTGTATCGATTTGGACGACTTGAGGTCCGTACCCAATACTAATGATAGGAAGAAAACTTAGCATCATAATCAATGCTAGACCTACTTGAATAGCATTAGAAAATGTTCCTGCTGCGGCGATACGCAATCTTGACCAAGAGGAGACTTTACGAGATCTGGTTTCAAATTCATCAATTTCGACAAATGCTCCAAATCCTACAATAAAAAAAACTCCCGCACCAAAAATTCCAGTAGATTTTACATCAATATTATCTGCTTCTGCAGCAATGGCGTGAGAAAATTCGTGTATAGTAACCACAAATAAAATAGGAAGAATTAAATAAGAAAACATTGGAAAATCGATAGTGATTCCAGGTATTAAAGGAGCAATCGCATTTTCAATACTAGGATTCCAAATTAATGCAATTAGGTTTGAAATGAAAAAATATAAACCAAAAATCGTAAATCCAAAGGATACGATTATGCCTATATTCCATATCCATTTCCAAACTTTTGGGTGCTTATGAGCAATTTTGTGTAAAATTTGATTCAAACGTTTTGTTTTGAACATCACCAGAAATGGAAAAAAAAAATTAACATTCTTGCGGTTTTTTCCCAGTAGTTTTATTAAAATATAGCATATCAACCAAAAAACTGCCGAACCAATAAAAAAGGGATTCGTTAGAATATTAATTAAAGTGTCAAATAAAGCCATGGACAAACACTTTGAATATGAAAATATACCATATTAAGATTTTGATGAATGTCTTTTTCAAAAGGCTCATAAATTACAAAAATTTTTAATTATTGTACAATTCACCTTTTTGTAGCATAAAATCAGATATCACCTTCTCCAAAAAGATGAAAGTTGTAGATACTGAAAAATTTGCCAAAGCGGGGTGGGCTAGCTTGGTTTAGGCTGCAGGGCTCATAACCCTGAGATCGTTAGTTCAAATCTAACCCCCGCTACCATTTTTTGTGATAGTACTCATGCCATATAGTATCAATATATCGAAAAAAATTTAAATGTGGCAATAATTAGATAATAGATCCAAGGGTCGGTAGCTTAGTTGGTAGAGTGCTCGGCTGTTAACCGGGTGGTCGCACGTTCAAGTCGTGCCCGGCCCGTAAATTGGTAAACCCTTCATTTTATTGAATTAATTGATTATATGCATGCATGGTTTTTTCATACACATGTTCCCATAAATTATGTTTTTGTATTTTATTATGTCCTAATATGCCCATTTCAGAACTGATTTGTGGATTATGTAATAAAAATTCTATAGCATTAGAAATTTGGACAACATTATCAAATTCCACAAGTAATCCATCTTTCTTATGCCTGATTACCTCACGCATCACGGGTGTGTCTGCTCCAATCACTGGTTTTTTTGAAGCCCATGCTTCTAAATAAGAAATTCCATATGCATCAGAGCGACTGGGCATTATATACAACGAACATTCCTGAAAGGCTGAAATTTTCCTCCAGTCATAAAATCCCATTAAATTATCGGGAGTGATATTGACAATATTTATGCCGTATTTTCGAGTTTTTTTCAGTTCAGAATCAAAAGCAGCGGAACTCGGGCCTATAAACACAAAGCTCAACTCTTTTAATTTATCGGATCTACTTGCAGCTGCTTTTAGAACACTAATCGCCCCTTTCTCATAATTCTTATTACCACAAAACAACACAAATGGTTTAGTGATATTAAATGCTTGTTTAAAGCTTTTTTTCTTACCCGAACGAGTTTTTGGAAAAGATTCGTATAGTTTAGGATTTACTCCCATGGGTATTGTTAAGATTTTATCAGATGAAATTCCTTCCTTTACAAGCCATTGTTTTTCGGTTTCAGTGCATGCAAGAATTCTATCATAAAAACCCAGTAATGAGATAAAACTGTTATCTTGGTATCTTGGATTATAAATATGGTAAAACGGTGTGCAAACTGAGGGAATTTGTAATTTTTGTGAGAATATTAAGGCGAACAGGATTGTAGCATATGGGAGATACGTAGAATGAATGAGTTTAGGTTTCACATGAGGATTCCTACTAAATTCTTGAATCAAGTAGGTGAAAAAACGAGTGTGATTTGGACCATTTTTCAGCATCTGGAAAACACTAGAACATATGGGAATATCTATTCCATTAATAAGTTGTAAGAATTCAGGTTCTTTATAATTAAACTCGGGAGAGATCCGACGTACCGACAAATTCTTATATGTTGTGTAATTTGGATGAGAAATATCAACATGTGATCCATTGGGACTTCGCAATCCTTTGAAATCAACGCTGGTCGAGCATATAATTTGCGCATGTTTCAAATTTTGCTGCATTTGTAATGCTAAATTCATGATATAAAATTCCGCACCCGAGATTGCGGGATAAAATCTAGGAGTATAGTATAATATATCAAAGGAGTTCGTCAAAGGCATCTTCATTGTTTGGTGGATGGAGGAAAAATTTAAATCTAATTCCAAATTACACTCTTTATTCTCGCTTCCGTAATGTAGTCCGGCCAAGCATGCAGGGCTTTCACCCCTGTCACCCGGGTTCAAATCCCGGCGGAAGCATACTTAATACTTAAAGGGTTTGATTTTTTATATTTCCTAAGGTGACAGTAGTTAAAAATTCATCCTATGAGAATACAGATACTTTTGAGAGTATTTTAGAAAGCATTGGTAAAAATGGATTCTTAACCATAGATAGTATAGAACGCCTTTCAAAAATGTTCTCAATGCAAAGTATGTCAAAAGTCAAAGAAATTATGAGTGAAATCATTAAAGTTGTGTTTATACCTTCCAATAGGACGATTTGGATGAAATTAGGCACTGATAAAGACTATATAATTTATCCGCATAGTTATTGTAGCTGTATGGACTTTTTTATTCATGGTATTCTAAAAAACCGGAAATATTATTGTAAACACTTGATTGCTCAGGGTATTATAGAACAACTATCAGTGTCCAATCCTAAAGATATTGAAATGACTGAGCAAGATGAAAATTTCAAGGAAAAAGTCATTCAGCGATTAGAACTTGAGCATTTTTTAAATTAAAACGCGCTACAAATTCTAAATTAGTCTGTTTAATCAATTCCTTAACATCATTTAACTGTGCATGAGTTGTGGGAAATTGGGGATTGAAGCTGCATTGAGTGTCTGAAAGAAGCGAGAAGTCATATAAGCCTAATTCATGAGAAATCTTCAAGATGTCTGCTTTTTCAAACCCCACAAGAGGCCGGATAATTGGAATTTTGGGCATAGTAGTTTGGATAACAGCAATATTGTCAAGAGTTTGACTTGCTTGTTCACCCAATATATCCCCATTTACAATGAAATCTGCATGGATTTGATTTGCAAGTAAATATGCGCTAAGAAGCATGTAGCATTTGCACAATATGCAAGTCAAATTTCTACTGTCCTTCGTAATAAATTCCTGAAGAACTTGTTGATGATTAATAATATATATGGTCAAGGATTGGGAAGTCAATTTCGCTAGATGATTCGCAATATTGAGGATTTTATTGTAGAATTGCCTATTTTGATGATTTGACACATCAAATGACAGACATAAGGCATCATAGCCTTTCTTCATCATTAGATATAATGCAACTGGACTATCTAATCCACTGGATAATAAGGCTACAAATTTTGAATTTTTATGACTCATTTAATTCTCTGAAATTGTTAATCTATAATATTTTTTTGAGTTTTGCAATGGTGTTTTTGATTTCAAAAATCCAAAAAATTAAAATCAATCATAAATACTTAAGGAACAGTCCCGGGCGTTTAGCTCAGTTGGAAGAGCACTTGACTTGCACTCAAGGGGTCATGGGTTCAAATCCCATAACGTCCATATTAAAAAAAATAGAACATCTGATACTGAAGTATCATGATAAACTTATTTCACTGGAACGGGTCGTGGGGTGGGAAAACTGATTCCAGTGGTTGCTAATGAAAGCCCATAGGACAATCCCAGTAGTAATGACATTGTGGCTACTAATTTCCTCTTGTCCATATTCATCACTGTTTGTTTTTTTTAAGTGCTATAAATTATTATAGCAATATGTTTTTTCCGATAATATATTTAAAGTTCGTTTTTTTTAGAACATATCATTCCAAAAAAGATTGCATTCCCGTAAAACATCCTGTTCGTTCCCAAATTCTTTGAATTCTTCTATTACATTTTTCTTCCAATACATTCTTGGTCCAAAAATCATCTGGTTCAGGTATCTTTGATATATAAAATCTCGTGCTTTTTTATTTGAAAATCTTTTTATGCATCCAGAATATAAGTCGGGGATCCATTCCGACATTATCTTTATTATATCGAGAAAAGTCAATTCGTATGAGGGATCGACCATAGAGGAAGCAATTGCGGAGCATTTGGGCAATGACCAGTAGTGAGTATAATGGAATTTCGATTTATAGGTTTGCTCAAAATAGTTTAGGTTGTTATATATCTCACTTCCTGGATAAAGCATATATTTTCCTATACTAGGAAGAAAATTCTGTACTGTTTCCGAAATTGTTTCAATATATTTCATGGTGTGATAAAGACTATCAAGATTTTCTCCAGGATGTCCAAAAATCAGATTTGCGATTACATAAATCCCTGATAAATCCAATTCAGATAGCGTCGTATGAAATTTTTTCAAGTAATAATTCGGATTAGAAGTTTTTTTCATAATTCGCAACATAGTTGGATCTGCAGATTCAAGTCCAAATGCTAGGCTGAAATTTAATTTTTTTAGAAATGGGGTTTCAATGCTTGAATATTGATCTACTCGTATTTCAGCCCATATTTCCTCAGAAATTTCATTTTCTATTAAAAACTCATAAAATTTAGTTCTCCATCCAGGATAAGACCAAATGGGATCACAAATTTGAACTTGAACAGATTTGTTTTCATAGTGTTTTATAAGACCTTTAAATCTGGAAAAAGCATCTTGTGGACTAATTACTCTCCATCGTTGTTTTGCGTTGTAGATGTTACGGAAATCTCCACAAAAACTGCAATTGAACGGACATCCTTTAGAAAAATAAATAGGAACAAAAAGAAACGGAGATTGGGGATTTTTCATCAATGAGTAGTCTATATGAGGAAGTGATTCCAAATTTTGAACGAGACCACAATGGATTATTTTTGAGCGTTCATGTTTTTGGGATTGAATTTTATTCCTCAGAATTCTATCTTCGATTATATCGGCAAATTTATGGTCAGCCTCTCCTAAAAATACATAATCGAATAGCTTTTCCGAATAATATCGACCCTCAATCATCTTTGGAAAAATAAACTCCTCGGGAAAATAATTTACTTGATATCCTCCAACACATATTAGAGAGTCGGGATAAATCTTACGTAGTAATTTAGCCAAAACAAGAGTAGATATGTAGTAATTTGACGAAAAACATGAAATTCCAAAAATTAGATTTGTACCATCATTGAACTTCTCAAAAAAGGTAGTCAGACTATATATGTGCTTCTCGTATTGGAAAATCGATGATGGTTTGAAGATATTTTCATCAATTAGATTTATGACTTCAACTTTAATCTGCGGATTTTGAATGAATTTTTGTTTTATAGCAGTTCCAATTTCAAGTAAGTGTGTAACTATAGTGTTTTTAAAATCAAAAAATGAACTGAAAATCGATATGGGTTGGATTAAAATGATTTTTACTCTTGAGTCTAGGGAGTTCATACCATATTTTTTATATTAGCTATTAAAACCAAGAAAAAATAATATGACCAAAATCCTTTTTAAGAATTTATTATTCCCAGTATCAAGTGAGTGCATAATGAGTTTTCAAGTACCTGGATTAGAACTAGATGGTTATAAATTACTTTTACAATTATTAGGAGTTTTACTAATTGGGATAATAATCTTATATGTAATCCTATCCAGCCGTGGAGATTCAGACTAACGGGCTGCTGATACTACCTTTATAACATCATTATGTTTTAATTCATAATGCTCCCCCAGACGTAACTTGGTTTTGGCATCTAGAGCATAGATGAAATTTTTTGCCATATCCGAATGAATTTTTAATCGGATGAATTCTCTTACATTCATATCTTTGGGGATAATATACGCATCGGGAAGGACGTTCCCGTCATGATCCATATATTTTTTTTCATCATGTACTGGGTATACCACAATATTGTCTAGTATGTTAAAAACTGCAGTGTTCAAAGCATCTTGAATCCCTGTACTCCCAAAAGGGACTAATATTTTTTGTTTAATATCATACAAAATAGATAATTCTTTTTCAGATAATGTTGATTCATTTGAAAGCTCAAAAGTAGATGCTCCAGGTCGATAGATAATCTTCTTTTTTTCAGCTAATTGGCGTAAGAAATATTCTGCTAAGGCTGAACACGGAATGATCGGAGAACTAGAGATTTTTTGCAATCGTTGAAAGTTTTCCATTGAATTTTTTCTATCGATTTTATTTGCAATAATAACGATAGGTTTTGATATTTCTCTTAAAATCTTTGAAAAATGCTCAATATCAGTATTATTCCAGAGATCTGGACGTTCAGTAGTTAGTTTGGACCTTTCAAGTGATATTAAAATGTGTTTTTTTCCAATCGAGAGTCCTGACAATCGTTCATATAATGCTTCTATAAAATTTGTTTTTTCCATTATAATTTTATTAGTGAATTTTCGCCAATCTGTTCTCAATAAGATATCCGTGAACCAAAGGTTTATTTCTCGCTCTAAAAATTCGATATCTTTCATTGGATCGTGGGAATCAGTCTTACATTTCCTTCCTTCTGCATCTAATTCTCCAGATATATCCAATATATGTAAAAGTACGTCGGCACGACTAAGATCACTCAAAAACTTGTTACCCAATCCTTTTCCAATATGAGCGTCGGGTACTAATCCAGCAACATCAAGTAATTTCACTGGAATGTATCGATTGTGATTGATGCAAATGGAATTAATTGGATTATCCTGTACTCCTAAATCTTTACAAACACATTGCGTAACCACATATCCTGTACCAATATTTGGTTCAATTGTGGTGAAAGGATAATCGCCAACTTTTGCATTGGTTAAACAAGCTGCATTTAAAAAAGTACTTTTACCCGCAGAAGGTTTTCCAATTATTCCAATTAGCATGAAATGCATAGTTCAACTACCTAATAAAAAGTATTCACTAATGTGAACAAAACACGGGTTTTTTAAATGGCTTGATCAATGGCACTCTTATCATGAAGGGGGCGGGGATGGAATTAGTCTTAATAATACATTCACCGATATCTAATTTGGTTAAATAATGACATTTTTCGTCAGGAAGTCCCAATAATTTTCCCATCACATTTTTATCATAATTAAGTTGAAAAGAAATCAGAACTCCTGCGTTCGCCATTACATCCTCACTAATTGTTGGACGAGTGTTTATTGTTACCAAGCACTCTCCCGTACCCCTTAAAAGAAGAGCAAAATCCTCAAGATAACTTGTGGAAGTTAATTTATTCGAAGTTTTTTGAGAGAGAAAAAATTGAGAATCCTCAATTAGCGTAAAATGCTTAATTTCTGAGGAAGGCCCGTGTTCTAAATTATAAAGCCATATCTGGTTGAATAACACATTAGAAAAAAAAACCGCATCGTTTTTTGTCCCACCCTTATGAATTATACTGCTTAAATCAATGATGGCATTATTTCCAATGAGATCAGTCGGATGTAAGTTAAGTTCTTCATCAAATATCGATCTCAATGGTCCTGTTTTTAATCTACGAATTCGATTTTCGATACTACATATAGTATTGTTAAGATTGTAATATCTATTTTGATTGGTTTCTCTGTATCTCTGTATATAGTAATCAAATCCGTCCCAATTTCTCTTATTCTCATCAGTACACACGGCATATAAAATATCCATGAAAATTTTTTCCATTTGCGAGGAGAATTCCTCTTGAAATGTGAGTATTTGACAAGATGCTAACATGTTTAATAGTTTTTCAGCATGGAGCTTAGGATCTTCTCCCATAGGATTAAATATATTGATTTTGAGAGTTTCCCCAGGACGATAAACCATTACATCCCGAAAATTCGCGGAAATTTCTTGGTATTCACCTTTAAATTCCACAAGCAAAAACGGGACTGATGGATATTTTTGACATATTTGTTGTAATAATAACTTGACAAGATTGGATTTACCCATTCCTGTTAATCCGGTAATGAAAATATGACGTTTTAAATCACAATCCGGTAGATAAAATTTTCTGGAAAGTATATTCGATTTTATTCTGCCCAAATAGATCTTACCCTTTTGTTTTTTCACCAGTTCTGATGCAAGGAGTGGTATGGATAACCGATGAATTTTGATTTTAATAAATAGGATTATGACAATAGGACAAATACAAATGAAAAAGATAGAAATTTTTGCATACATATCAAAAAAGGAAAGACATGCTATGAACATAGGTGCAATCCGTAAAAAAACCAGAGAAACTACTTGATGCTCTTTATTTTTGTACTGGGCAATTTTTTTTAGAGATATAGCTAAATCAATTGAATTACCAATAATTAAGACAAATATGAGAGCAAGAGATATTATTACATTGAAAATCTCATAGAATTCGAATAGAATCATTCCTTTTATTTCGCAAAAATTCATTTAAACCCAGCTTTATCACCATTGACTTGGACGTGTATTTAAAAAGAAACTTTTTTATCCCATACTTTTTTTTTCTATCTAAACCTATTAAGTGAAAGAAATGGCATTTTACGGAATTCCGATCATTTTAAAAGAAGGGACATCGGTAGAGTCTATGGAAACTGCTTTAGCAGAGAACATTTCAGCTATTCGATCCATTGCTGAAGCGGTGAAGTCAACACTTGGACCAAAGGGTCTCTCAAAGATGCTTGTTGATTCTATTGGTGATGTGACAGTCACTGATGATGCATATACGATTCTTGATGAAATCGAAGTGGAACATCCCGCTGCGAAACTAGTTGTACAATTATCTAAAATGATGAATAAAAGTGTTGGCGATGGAGTAACAAAAGCGATAATTATTCTTGGAGAATTGCTGAAATTTGGAAAGGAGTTATTGGATCAAAAACTACATCCCACCAGCATTTTAAGCGGATATAGTAAAGCATCTCAGAAAGTAGATGAAATTATTGATAGAACTGCTTTTAAAATAGCATCAGAAGAAAAGCAACTAACTGAGATTGCAAAAACGGCATTATCCACAAAAAATTGCTTCGGAGCAGATAAGAAAATCGCTGAAATTGTCACTAAAGCATGTATGCATGTGATGGAAAAACGTGGTGAAAAAAATTATGTTGATTTAGACTTGATCCAGATAATGAAAAAAGAAGGAGAAAGTGTGCAAAAATCGTCATTTGTTGGGGGTTTGATTATCGATAAGGAAGTTGTAAATGAAAACATGCCAAAATTGATTGATGATGCGAGAATCGCACTTATTGATCATTCTTTGGAAATAACCAAAACCGAATTCGATGCAGACATTCGTATTGTAGAACCTTCCCAAATTCAAGCTTTTAAAAAGCAAGAAGATGATATTTTGCATACTCTTGTTCAAAAAATAGTTGATACTGGAGCAAATGTGGTATTTTGCCAAAAAGGGATTGATGACTTTGCCCAATATTATCTAAGTGAACATAATATCATGGCGATAAGGAGAATAAAGCGTTCTGATTTGCAGAAATTAATGAAAGCAACTAATGGTAAAATTATTACTGATATTAAGACCATATCATCTTTGGATTTAGGAAAAGCAGGTTTCGTAGAAGAAAGTCAAGTGGGAAAAGATAAAATGATTTTTGTTGAGGATTGTGAAAATCCCAAATCAACAAGCATCTTGATTCGGGGTGGAACCCGTCATATCGTCGAGGAAACAGAAAGAGCGTTAAAAAATGCATTAAATGTCGTAAAACATGCGATCGAAGATCCTTTTGTTGTTTCTGGAGCCGGAGCGATTGAAATGGAGATATCGAAGCATCTCATGAATTATGCAAAATCGATCAGCACACGAGAATCTATTGCGATTGAGGCATTTTCGAAGTGCCTTGAAGCAATTCCTATAACGATTGCGGAAAATTCAGGCATTGAAGCTATGGATATCTTAGCACAACTACATTCAAAACATGATAAAGACAATGGTGTACATTTTGGAATTAATATTCAAGATAAGGGCTTAGTGGATTGTATGAAGAAACAGGTTATAGAACCACGTAAAGTGTTAAAACAGGCAATAAGATCCGCTTCTGAAATGAGTATGATGATATTAAGAATCGATGAAGTGATTGCAGCCTCTAAAGAAGGGAGAGGTCCTAAAATGCCTGAATCTCCCTCTGAGGATCTAGATGAATAATACTATCCGTAATCCTTTCCTAAATATACAAATAAACTTTAAAGTATGAATTTCTCTTTCTATTATATTTATATGTGCTAAATGAGGATAACTTATGAGCGTACGGGAATCGCTAGTAAAACATCTGTCAAGTATTTTGAGATCTTCCGAATCAACCCTAATGGTACTGCTTTCGGATGAAAGTGGCTTATCCATCGCACGTATCGGGAGATCATCAACTTTAGAATTGGATCCTAATACGATTACGTCCGTATCTGCCGCTGCATTTTCATCCAGTGATGAAAATTGGGCAGATTTACAGATGGAAAATCAGATAATCACTTTTTCGTTTTTTGAAAAGATCTGTTTGATTACAATTCGTATTGGTCAGACTTTACTTACCATTGTCCATGATTATAAAAAGCAATGGCCTTTAAATGCGGATAATATTGGCTCGTGTATTTACCATTTAAGACGAGAAATTGATAATTATTTTGGAACAGCGACTAATAACCTGAATATCGAGCTTTTTAGTAATAATGTCCGAAGTGCAATTTACCTGTTTGGGATGGGGAGTGAAGTGCCATTAACCATATATTCTGGAATAGGTAAAACCAATGAAATTAGCCAAATTGATGAGATTCTCAATAACTTAAAAAATCCCGTTTTAGCAGTATACAGCTTAGTTACTCCAAGTGGATTAACTGTAGACCAACGAAATAAAAATCTCATTACTATACCCATAAGCGAAGAAGCGTTTAGTGCAAACACAAATGTTGCTTTCCAGAAAATGGTAGAAGAATCTGAAACTCTTAAAATGGGTGCATTACTATCTTATGTGTGTATATCAGCAAAAAATAAGGATAATTTTTATGGTATAATAGCGTGCCCTTCAGGAAACTTGAAATTTGTGGACATGAACACGGGAGCAGCAACGGCGCAAACTATAACATTTATTGCATTATTTCCTTTAACATATGGAGCGATTCCTATATTAGGAGAAATTCGGAATATTGTTCACTCCATTCAAAAAGTTATTGGATTCGATAGTATTGCTGAAGCATTTATAAAAAGCATCAATTCCTTATGCACAGCGAAATTTTCATGAAACCACCTACGCTTTTTGTTATCCATTTTGATCAATGTGATCCGAAGAAATGTACGAGCCTAAAATTGAAAAAGTTTAATTTAGTGCAATTCGTCCCTAAAATCCGTTTTCTACCTAAAAACACCATAATTTTGGATCCTTATTCATCGACAGTGCTAAGTTTAAATGATAAACCTTTAATAGAACAGTCTGGATTAGCAGTGATCGATTGCTCATGGAATCACGCTAAAGAGATTTTTAAAAATTTTCGTACTGGAAGAAAATTACCTAAACTTCTAGCGGCAAATAGTGTGAATTATGGACGTTGGGAAAAACTTACGTCTGCTGAAGCTTTTTCAGCAGCACTCTATATAATCGGTTATACCAGTCATGCGGAATTAATTCTATCGAAATTTACTTGGGGACATGCTTTTTTCGAGCTAAATTATGCTATTTTGAGTGAGTTGTTAGATGCGAAAAATAAAGTGCAGAGAGAGGGATTTGAACCCCCGAACTACTAAAGACTGGATTCTAAGTCCAGCGCCTTTGACCATACTCGGCAATCTCTGCCTTATGGAATGTCTTATTTATTGAGACTTTGTTTTAAGCGATGTCATATCAGTGTTTGTAAAAATGGATGGAGAAACTCATAACGATTGATTTGTGTATCTACGATTTAGTTTAAAATTTTCTAAGATCTTCAGACGTATATCATACAGATATTATAATTATATATTAATTGCAGATCACTTTTTCTTTTAGACCGAGGACTGATGATTAGTGGAATCGCTGTTACAAAATGCAAGAAAACACGTTCAAAAACCACCTGAATCCAGAAGTACTATTGGTCAAGCTAAAATTATGATCGTTGGAGCAGGTGGTGCGGGAAATAACACCATCGATAGATTGATGCGGATAGGAATTTTAGGAGCGACGTGTGTTTCTATAAATACGGATCAGCAACATTTGGGCTCAAAGGAAAGTGATGTTCAGATTCTTATCGGAAAATCACTAACAAGAGGTTTGGGAGCAGGAGGACAACCGGAGATAGGGCGTGCTGCTGCAGAGGAATCAAGAAATGAGTTAAATAATGTTCTCACTGATGCGGACTTAGTGTTTATCACTTGTGGCCTTGGAGGGGGTACGGGTACAGGAAGTGCTCCCATAGTAGCGGAAATTGCAAAACAAAATGATGCCATGGTTGTTGGGGTAGTAACTTTACCTTTCAAAACCGAAATGGGTAGATTACCTAAAGCAGATGAAGGATTAAATAATCTTCGAAAATTTGCAGATACGGTTGTGGTGTTAGACAATAATAAATTATTAGAAATCGCTCCAGATCTACCCATCATTGAAGCATTTTCCTTGGCAGACGAAGTGTTGGCCACCATGGTGAAAGGTATTACAGAAACAATTAGTATACCCTCTCTAATAAATTTAGATTATGCTGATGTGCGTACGATCCTATCCACGGGAGGAGTAGCATTTATTGGGATAGGAGAATCGACCACAGAAAAAGGGAATCGGGTAGAGGACGCGATTAAAGATGCATTAAGTTCTCCTTTACTTGAAATTGATATAAGTGGGGCAAAGGGAGCCCTAATTCACGTTACGGGGGGAACTGATATGACATTGACTGAAGCAAATAAAGTATCCGAGTATATTTCGACAAAGATGGATAAAAATGCTATGGTGATTTGGGGAGCACGTGTTGATCCCAAAATCCAGAATTATATTCGAGTAATGTTACTCATAACTGGTATAAAATCCCCACAAGTATTAGGTTCTTCTATGAATTATCCACGTTATAATGCATCGTATCCGATTATACGCAACTTACCGAAAGCAAGACCTAAATTATCGGATGAAGTATTCTCCTTACCGGAAATAAAGAATCAATCGCGACACTCAGATTAAGTATTAGTTAAATGTCGGTTTCCATGTTTCATGAAATTCTTTTTCTTTTCTTTCTTGATATCGCTTCTGTAAAAAAGTAAGAACGGTTTTATGGGGAAGACCTTCAATGAGCATATCAATTGCTTTTTGTGCAATTTTCAATGAATCAAAATCTGCAATAAATCCAATATGGTTTCCATATACTGAAATAAAAGCAGTAGAATATTTTTCAATGGATTGTCGCATAGATCCATTTTCTCCAATTATCCTTCCTTTGATGCGTTTAATGATTTTCTGGGTGTTTCCTGCAGCATCCTCTAATGAGATGGTTTCGAAAATATACTCTTGGTTCAGTAGTTGGAAGGCTTTTTCCGGTTTAAAACCGATATTTATTGCTTCAATTATGCTCTTTGCTATCCACAGGCCGAAATTGGGGGATTCTTTGAAGAGATGCAAGACCGTTTCAGGAATATTCAATTGTTCTGGAAGTTTATCCAATTCGGGATCTGATTCAGCCGGGGAATCCTGTACTCTTACCATATAATCTCCCGTTTTACTATCAACTTCGATAATTGTATTGGTAAGATATTGGATTTTTTTCTTGGTTATACCATTTTTCCCAATTAAAACAGCTAAACGATCTTTTTGCATCATGTTAATTACCTTTTTTTTGTATGATAGAGGTGTAAATATCTAATGGATCAGGAGTCACTACACCGATATTGGAGTAAAAATTGATAATATTCCTAATATCTCGTGCTAAATATTGTTTTGCTTTAGGATGAAAACAAGACACAGTTTGAGACACATCAATTAGGTATTGTTGATTTTGATAGTATAGTATATTATATTCACTCAAGTCTGCATGCACAAGTTTTGCTGAAAGATAGAGATTTTTTATACAATCTAAGGAAAAAGTCATTTCCTCTGCGGGATTTCGCATTTCTGACACGCTATCTTTCAATTTTTTTGCAGGATTTCCATTCTTATCTCCAATAAAACTCATGATCAATATGTTGTTTTTAAAAAGGATCGGTTGAGGACAAGGAATACTCTTGGAGTAAATTTGTTTTAAATTTCGATATTCTTTTTGACACCATGTAAATATTATCTTGTCTGGTGAATTGCCAATTTTTTTGAATCGTGGGTCCCCCGTTATATATTTCACCATCCATTTTGCGCTTTGGATGTCGATTTTGAATATCTTAATTGCTAAGGGAATGCGCTGTTCTCCATATGCAAAATACACATTTGCTTCTTTCCCTTGAGAGATGATGCCAATAATTTCTGTCAATATTCCGTTATTAAGTAATTTAAATAACAAAGAGATAGTTCGAGTATCAAACACTCTTTGATAAGCATCCCTATCTTCGGAATTTTTCTTCCGTATCCTTAGTTTGTCTAAAGATCTTTCCAATTCTCGAATTTTGCGTTCCATTCTTTTTTCTTATTCCTCCAGAATTTCAATAAGGAATCTTTCAAAAAAATCAAAATTATGGGTTTGATTGTTATGAGTGCTTAAGTTTTCCAATTGGATTCGATTTGCATAGATTTTTTTCACTATGTATGTGTCGTTTTTAATTCGGATAACACTGAACGCGTGAAAGGGGATTAATCGAAGTAATATATAAGTTCGATAAAGGTCTCCACCTGTACTAGAATTTTTACCCATTAATTTCTTTGAAGATTTGATGATAAAAGGGTATTTGTTAGTTAAAAACGATTGTATCGCTCCCATAACAGCTTTATTGCTTAATTTGAGATCAAATCCTTGGGAAACATCTTCAATGTCGGAAATATATTGGTCAGGATGTCGTTGTTGGATGTTTGAAACATGAGCAATTACTTCCTGGATTAAAGGTCCCAATATCAATTTCGGTTTCTGAGACTTTAATTTTAAGGTTCTCATTTGGATCACTGCATCAAATCTTTTGCTTATCATTTTATTGCAGGATTTACAGAGCGACTGTTTGACGATCACTGTGATTTCATTTTGAATATTTCGTGAATTGAATACGAAAGCAGTAATTGTACAGGGAATATCCAATAGCGGAGCATGGTTGATTTTGAATTCGTCATCAGATTTTTGATTTAAGGGTTCAATTATTTCCTTATAGAGAATCTCTGTGAAAATCGCATTAGTATTATCCGATTCTGTGCGTTTCCATAATGAATTTTGGGGATTTCGATCAAAGATATAGGATGCACACTCCGAGCAAACGTAAATTGTATATTGTTTTTTTATTTGAAAATCTTCTACTTCTTGGGAGTGACAAGTTCTGCACAAAAAATGGTTCTTATAAAATTCTAAATCCTTGGAAGTAATTACTAAACCGCATTTTGGACAAAAATATTGCACGCAGAATCCACTCGATATTATAATAGGAATTTTAAGGCAAAGGGAATATTGTCTAAGGTGATTATTCCTTGTAAAGTAATAATTCCAGTCTCAACGCACGCATTTACTATTGATTTTCCAGCAATGTTAAAATTTTTTGCTGTTCTGAGAATTTCGATCGCGCTTGTGATGTCAATTAATTGTCCATTGTAAAAATATTCACTAATCTTTTGATTTCCAATTGATTTTCCTAAAATGTCCTCATCACACACAGCAATAACTTCATATTCTTGTTTTTTGTGTTTTTTGTAGTATACTTTCATTGTTCTATAGTTTAATAATGCGTCGTGTACCACATGCTTGGCATTTCAATACATGATTGCGACCATCTTTTATCACATCCGTATCTGGTTTGCCGCAAGTGTTACAAATTACATATTCTTTACAATAGTTTATTATCTGTTTGTTTAAAGATGGTTTTTTTATTATGCTTTTCAAAATTGCATGACCAGAGGAATGCTGGATATCCCCGGCAGCTCCTAATTCTTTACAAATATGTTTAAACAAATGCTTTTCATCTTTTCGTATTTGTTCAACTATTTTTCTCCAGTTTCGAATGACAGTGGTTTTTCCTTCATATTCTATATCTACAGTAGGAATTTCCCATCGTTCCGTGGTTTTTACATCCTCCGGGATTTGTTCGATTCCTTTGTTTAATAATCGGTAGTATTCATCTTCATTCATAGAAAAACTCCCTTTTAGTGTGTATATTTTAAATTCGGGAAAGGATTAAAGGTCTAGGAATTTAATTTCTGACAACTTTTGTTAACGCCATTAAGGAAAATCCATCTCATGAACGGTAAAGGATGACCCATAGATAAAGACAATTTTCGGTTTTTTATAGGGAAATCGGTTGGAAAATGTGATGCAATACGCCCCACAATTTAGAACTAATATATGATCCCCAACATGATTGATAGAGGAAAAATTGTAATTTTTTGTTAATATTTCTTCTTCAGAGGGAATGTTCCCATAAATTGTGACTTGATTATTGTAATGGGAAATGGGTTGATCTGCGTTGTAGAATCGTAGTGAGTTACGAGCAAATCTTGGCAGAAAATTTGTTCCTGCATTCACATATAAAGAATGGGAGCAATCCGAGACCTCGATGAGGTTCATTATAAAAACACCTATATCCTCGACAATATACCGTCCAGGTTCAAAAATTATTTCCAGATTTGAATATCCAAATTGATTTAGTTCGTTTTTGATATCTGATAAGATTGTTACTAATTGGGAATTCTTAATCACGGATGCATTAGGAAATCCTCCTCCTAAATTAAGCATCTTTGGAATAAATATCCCTTTGCTTTCTAAAACTCGGGTGATCTCCGCTAAGTAATGGGCATTTTTAACATATGAATCTCTTGAATTCAATTGTGTTCCATAATGAGAATTCACACCAATTAATTCAATATTGCCACATGAATGAGTTACCTGTTCTAAGTGGTTTAGAGTGGTATCATTTAAGGATAATCCTAGGTGACTTTCACTTTTAGGAGCGGTAAATCGTACCAAAGCTTTAACCGTTGTTTCAGCCTTTTTCGCGATTTTATCAAGTCTATGCGCTTGTCCGATAGAATAGATGACAAATATAGGATTCTTTTCTTTTATTATCTCAGTTATAAAGGAATCTGGTAGATATGGTCCCCCTACAATCAAATTCTCCGTGGACAATGACTCTCTTTTCAATATAGCATATTCATATTCGGAGATTAATTCAAAGGGGACGGAAATAGCATCAATTTCTTTTAATATAGGGACTAGATAATTTGCTTTAATGGAATAAACTATCCTGAAATTGCTAAATATTGAATTCCCAATGCTTCTCAGGCGTTGAATGTTTTCAGAAAGCTTATTTTGAAAAAATATGAAAAAAGGAGAAGAAACTTGCTGTGTAAGATCTTTCAACGGTACTTGATCCAACAAAATACCGGAAGGAGTAATTTTAATAAAAGAGTTACCATAAAGGCATTTTCCCATAAAATGTATAATTCCAGATTATTTCTAAGCTTTTATACTCATATATACAAAGTTTTTTCCTGTTCAACTTTTCCTTCCATTGGTTTATAAGATTCTAATTCCTTTTCCAGCTTTTTCCTTTTCTCTTCCAAATCCTTAGATAAATCAGCTACTTTCTTATTGGAAAATACAGCTTCAATAGGCAACTTATAATAATTCGCAACAAATTCCAATAACTGAATGGATGCTTTTAAATCGGTTATTCCCTCACTCATACTGGGTTTTTTATCTGTTTCCGTTAAAAATACTGTTCCGTTTATGGAAAAACGAGAGTATGCCAGTGATGGAATTAATCCATTTGCTCCAATCAACACCGCTTTACTTATTTTTTGACAGCGACTATTAGGAGAGAATTCATCGATCTCAAAATCCTCAGTCTTTGTGATATATATGTTCATCGATTCATTGTTAGGTTTTCCGGGTAACGCTCCTAGTGAGATGATCTCTCTAACACCCAAACGATGTAAAAGGACTGATATTAAATCAGAAATTTCATAAATGCCACGAGGAGTCATTGCCTGGGCATCAGCTGTAACGAGAATAATATCTCGGAGTTTACGTTTATCGCGATAAGCTAATATTTCCGCTTTTGGTATGGATAAAACACTGTTGTCGATAATCGCTCCAGCGGGATAGTCATAAAATATGATATCACACACTCGAGATGCATTTAATATCCCTATTAGTTGATCTACCGCAAATTTTCCAATATCCGCAATTCCAGGCATACCTAACACACAAATCGGATTGATATAAGATTCGGTGGAAATGTCAATATAGGGGAGAATTCTGAAATTACAATTATCTGTTAAATTGTTTATCCAATTGTAGGGGTGCATGAGAATCATCCGTAGATGTAAATAATATATCTAATACTACTCTTTATAGATCAAGTGTGTAAACGTATATCAATTGCTTTGATATGTGCAATATATCAAGATATTATCCCGATCATAGGAAAAGAAAAAGAAAGCTTACTTTACTTCTATCTTAAGTTGTGATCCCATAAAAGGGGGATAGGGAAAATATTTATGGTATTTTCCTTATCCGTTTGATAATTAGGAGGTGATCCAGCCGCAGGTTCCCCTACGGCTACCTTGTTACGACTTCTCCCTCCTCGCATAGCTTAAATTCGAATTAACCCTGAGGACTAAGTCTCATTTATTCTACACTCGGATGGAGCGACGGGCGGTGTGTGCAACGAGCAGAGACGTATTCACCGCGCGATGATGACACGCGATTACTAGGGATTCCACGTTCATGTCGGCGAGTTTCAGCCGACAATTCCAACTGAGATATGGTTTAGAGATTAGCTTCTCCTTTCGGAGTTGCATCCCACTGTCCATACCATTGCAGCCCGCGTGTGGCCCGGGGGATTCGGGGCATACTGACCTGCCGTGGCTCGCTCCTTCCTCCACCTATAAGGTGGCGGTCCCTTTAGCGTTCCCATCGAGACCGAAGCCTCTTGCTGGCAACTAAAGGTGCGGGTCTCGTTCGTTGCCTGACTTAACAGGATACCTCACGGCACGAACTGGCGACGGCCATGCACCACCTCTTAGCCTGTCTGGTAAGGTCGTCAGCCTGACCTTCATACTGCTGGCGCCCCCGGTAAGGTTCCCGGCGTTGAGTCCAATTGAACCGCAGGCTTCACCCCTTGTGGTGCTCGCCCGCCAATTCCTTTAAGTTTCAGTCTTGCGACCGTACTCCCCAGGCGGCGCGCTTATCGGTTTCCCTACGGCACTGATACGGCTCAAGGCCATACCAACACCTAGCACGCATCGTTTACAGCCAGGACTACCCGGGTATCTAATCCGGTTCGCTCCCCTGGCTTTCGTTCCTCACCGTCGAGCGCGTTCCAGTCTGACGCCTTCGCCACTGGTGGTCCCCCAAGGATTATAGGATTTCACCCCTACCCCTGGAGTACCTCAAACCTCTCCCGCCCCCTAGTATAGCAGTATTCCTAATCAACAGATAGTTGAGCCATCCGATTTAACCAGGAACTTACTATACCGGCTACGAACACTTTAAGCCCAATAATCGTCCCGACCACTTGAAGAGCTGGTTTTACCGCGGCGGCTGGCACCAGCCTTGCCCTCTCCTTTCTAGCAAGGAATCGAACTCACTTGCCACAGCTACATTGTAGCACTCCGGGTAACCTGATCACACTTTCGTGTATTGTCAAGGTTTCGCGCCTGCTGCGTCTCGTAAGACCTGGGTCATTGTCTCAGTACCCAACTCAGGGCTCCCGCTCTCACGGCCCTTACCGATAATAGGTTTGGTGAGCCGTTACCTCACCAACAGCCATAATCGGGCGCGATCCTATCCTAAGGTAAAATAACCTCCATTTAGGTTACTCTTTCATTGAAAAACCATTCCAGGCAGTTTCAATTATGGTGCATTATCCTCAGTTTCCCGAGGTTATACTCCTCCTTAGGGTAAGTTAATCACGTGTTACTGAGTGGTTCGCCATGGAAAGTTTAGGTATTCCATTCGACTTGCATGGCTTAGTCTTACCCGGATAGCAGTCGGGTCTGGCAGGATCAACCAGAGTTAATCTTCCAGATCCATTTTTTATTGAGTAATTAGTCACAATTGGTTATGTAATTAAAGAAATTACGGGATCACAACCATTTAAGGATGTAAAGTAAGCTTTTCTTGGTTCCCTAAAGAACCACATATACTATCGCGCATATATAACAAGTACCTTCATCTTGAGCCTATGCTTAAATCAGGTCTAAACGCCGTATATATGCGTCTTTGTTTTGTTATTTATCCTCTTCATCCACTATATCAGATGCAAAGGTAAATAATTAAAGTATCAGCTGAATTATAAATTTTTTCATTTGATTCGGATAAAGTCGCTATATCTCACATAAAAGGTTTGTGCTTTCTGATTTTTTTATAAGTTTAAATAATTACGTGAAAGAACCTAATAGAATTACACAGAGGGACGTGGATGCCAGTCGACCAGATAAAAATAAGTTTAGAAAAAATAAAGCAGGTCAATGGTGTAGAGAACGCGGTTTTAACACAAAGAGACGGAAATCCTATACAGTCGGCCGGAATATGGTTATCAAAGGATGAGATTTTTAATATATCCTCAGCTACTTCAGCTATCTATAATTTAGGTTTACACTTGCATCCCAATGAATTAAAGTATATTTTATTGGAAGGAAAATCATCAAAAATTCTCCTTGCACCTTTAAAGAACTCTTTAGATGATCCTATTGATCGCATAATGATTCGACAGGGAATACAGAACCAGAATGAGGAATTCTTCATTGCTATTACAAGTACTCCCAAGGTAAATCTTGGCGGGATTTTTCTTCAAACTCGCGAAAGTTTACGGGAGATTAAACGCACTTTAGTCCTTACAGGTGAGTCGTTTAAACCACCATTGCGAAGATATAATGAGGATCAGATAAACCAGTTACTAAATACCTTTAACACTAAAGAGGAAACCGGTCAATTCAATCTGATGCATTTGGGTTCTTTTAGTTTTTCGGAAAACACATTAAAAAAAATCCATCAGTCATATCAAAAACTATCAATGAGTGTTATAGATTTGCTCCATACGAGTATTACGATTTCAGGGGGCTTTTTAGTTTCAACTTATTTAAAGGAAGGAACTTTTTCAGAATTGGATTTTGAGCACGAAGCAGCGATGTCCTATTCATTGTATTCCACTGCAAACCGCTGTGCATGGTTGTTAAAGAAAATGAATGTTGAGTCAATTCTACTGGAATGTGTCAGTTATTATCAGTTTATCACTCCGTTGGGGGATGGGGTGTTTACTCTAGCGGTGAAAAAAGGGAGTCAGAAATTGGGATTATTACGACTGATCCTTCCACGATTTCTAATAGTATTAGATAATGTTGTAAAGGAAGCAAAAATTATCGATGACCCCATTAAGTCCTTCGAGTTAAAGGAGTTAATTGGGCATATCAGCGTAAAATAGGTGATAAAATGACAACATTTGATGATATCGTATTTAATATTGGAGAGGAAAAATTTTCACTGATCCTCAAATGCTTATTGGATCGAATTCCCATCTTGATAGCAGGTACCAATAAAGAGGAGGTTGAGTACCTAGCAAATTTCTTAGCGGACTTGATGAACTTTCGGACAAAGTTAATTTTTTATACAGATTTTATTTCAGAAACAGAGTTAGACGTGCTTTTGCAAGAAGAGGATACCAATTATGACACAAATCGATACATTATCGTGTGTCCGAATGATGCAATTCACAAGGCGTTGCGCATGTTTGCAGATTTTAAGTCGTGGATTTTGTGCTATCATATATTGTTTGATGAATCTAAAATCAACCAAGATGGATTTAATGCACGATTGAGTTTTATCTTAAATGTCATGCGTAATAAAACCGATAATTTTTTGCTGGTGGAAAATTCGGAAAACAATATCAGCGTGAATATGGTTGGTTTGAAATATAAAAATGTAGATCTAAAATTTGAGAGACTTATATACTCCAAAGCAGTCAAATTCGTAGATAATTCTATCTCACGTATGCGTCGGATTTTCGAACAAAGACTTGCATTATTGAAAAATTTTTCAAAGGAACTGCGGGAAGAATTGTTGGATTTCAATTTTGAGGAATTAAACCTTAAACGTAACATCTTCAAGATTCAAATCCTGGAATTTTATAATGCTGCTAGAAGAGTGTTTTCGATTTTAAATAAAATCTCGATTTTGAATTCGCTGAATGTAAAAACCGAACTGAGTGACCAAACAATTCTTGATACCATATCCTATTCGAACGCATCATTTTTCAGATTAACTCAGTTCATTCGTGCAGAATGGGGAGAAATTTTTTATGGAGAAATTGAAACCGAGTCGATGAAATATAAAGAAGATGTAATTGAGAGTTTATGGGGTTAAAAAATGATAATATATTCCGGTACTAAAACAATTCAAATTAAAATTGTTTATTTCGGTCCTGCAATGTCGGGAAAGACTACTTCATTGAAATACTTAATGAGTAGATATGGACAGGAACAAAATCTCCGATCGATCGAAACCACTACTGGAAGAACCTTGGTTTTTGATTTTGGGAGTATCACGATAACTGGGAATGATTGGAAATTGAAAATTTTTCTATATTCTGCAACAGGCCAGGATTTTTATGCAAGCACCCGACTAGCAACTATTAATAATTTAGATGGAATTATATTTGTTGCAGATTCGCAACATGAATTTTTAGATGATAATGTTCGATCTTGGAATGAGTTATTTCTTTACTATGGAAAAAATGTCTTTCAAATCCCGATTATCATTTGTTTGAACAAACAGGATTTGCCGCAAATTATTTCAGATGATGCTTTTAGCCACCAATTCGAATTGACCAGGTTTTTACATTATAAAATAGTACACACTGTCGCTAAAGAGGGAAAAGGAGTTGTTGATGCATTTTGCACTATGCTAGAATTTTTATTTCCATCAATTCTTATCATGCATTAAATGACCCAATCCTCGATATTTTTTATGAATAAATCCAACGTCGTTCCCGGTCTCGTAGCAAAGCATTAGGCGCACAAATCAGCGTACTTACGATTGCTCCCTCCCGGGCCTGATCGAGTTCGTACTTACCTGATTACTCTCCTTCTACAAGAAGAGCTTCAAGCTGTTTGCCGTTCTAAGTTCACTATTCATTGACGATAGGAACACATTGCATTTAGACGTCCAAATATCTTAGATTGCTTACCGCTATAGGCGCGGCTTCACTCATTCAACGAAGAGTTTCAAGAAGATGCCTAGTCTTCCTAGTCATTTTGGAGAATGTTTTGTATTTTTTAAACTTGTGTTATTAGAATAGGATCAAGCATAAATTAAAAAATAGAAATATCTTACTATTAACAAAATTTACGTTGATTGATATGTTTAGGCGATTAAGCTCTAAAAATCTGAAAAATATAGTTTTAGACTCTGAAAAATCCCATATCTATCTTAAAGATACGGATTTTTCTTTAATTATCATGAGACCATATGATTTAGTGCAGTTGGGAGATTTAGTTGGCAGTGGTTCAGAGGATATTTTGATTTGGGCAGGTAAAACGATGGGCAAAGCGCTTTGTAAAAACATCCAAGAAACCCGCAAAATTACCTCAAAAAAGCAGCTTTTTCAGGAATTACTAGTAAATTTAACTAATTTGGGATATGGTCGCTTCGAAATGAGTTACGTGGAAAATAAAGAAGTAAAAATAACTATATTTAACTCAATAGTCCAAGAAGTACAAAATCAGCAGGAAATTGGTCTCATTTCGAATTTTTATAACGGGATTTTTATGAGCTCGTTAAGTTTTGCTGGATCGGATGTGTATCTGAAATCTATAATAAATTCCACTCAAAAAGATAGTTCGCATAGTTTTGAGTACGAATTCGTTAAGTAGGAGGGATAATGATGAAAGATTTTCGCATGAAGGGAATTGAATCAAAAGATGGAATCGTTAGGTTGTTTGGTGAAAGAATTGTGTTTATTCCCCCCAATATAATTTCCTTGCTAGGACAAATTTATGGAGATGGTTCCAAACCCTTATTAAAATATCTTGGTAAAAAAATGGGAAGAAGATTAATAGAGAACTGGGAAGAGCATATTAGACCGAATAATATTCAAGAATTATGCAGCATCTTCTTGGAAATGATGAGTACGTCAGGTTGGGGGCATTTTACTGTAGAGGAAATATCCGAGGACATGATTATAGTAAGCTTAAAGCATAATATATCCCAAGAAGAAGGTAGTTTTACAAAAGACATATGCTATTTCTTAAACGGTCTTTTGACGGGATTTGGAGATTTTGCACTATATAATGCAGTTGTCACAGAATACGAATGTTCTCTCACGAATACAAGCACAAATGCGTGTCGATTTATCATACAAAAAAGAAATATTAAGGATTAGTGCTGTTTTAGTAGTTTTTATGGGATTAAAGTATAATTCATGAACTATTTCATTGCTAGCCCAATTTTTTTCGATTTATGCGTTATCATTGTTTTTTGGATAAGTGGATTAATCTTTTTCTTGACTTCAACCGATATTGTGACTTACATCATTATACTCTTGACCTATATTGCATCGTTTATCCTAGTATGGAGATTATTGGCACTTTTAAAAATATCACTTCACTTCCTAGGAAATTTAACAGAGCAAAATATCATACTTTATGGGATAACAAATTCATTTTGTATGATTTTCATGATAGGATGCGGGGTAGTTTTTGCATTTCAAATTGTATCTATCATTTTCCTTTAAAACGGAAGAGAAAAGGCATAAAATACAAATATGCTCATGAAAAAAGTAAGAAAAAACAAAAACGTAATCCATAGGATACTCAATACTGTATTTCCCAGACCAACAGTTTTTCGAAAGAAATAGATGCTAATATTTACTGATAATAACTGGTTAAGGAATAGGATGAATAACTCAGTCAATGATGTAGAAATGTTTAATAAATAAACTGATCCTATTGACAAAGACGAAATTGCGTAAAAAATCGAAGTGATTAATGCAACACTGATAGGAAGAATAATTTGAAATGCTCTGACTTTAAAAATCTCAGCTTTAACCAGAAGCAATCGTTGCGTTTCTAAATCTTGGTGATGCTCTAAGATAGTAAGTAATTTTGTTACATTTTCAGTAAGTCCTTCGGAACTTGTTAATATCATGAATTTAAAAACCTCAAAAATCATTTTCGTTTTTACTCCATGGATAGTTTTCTGAAGTCGTTCTAGAAACTCATTCAATGATAGAGAATGGGCTTTAAATTGCCTCAAGTCAGATTGGAGGGAATTATTTTCTGCTAATTCAGAGGATTCTAATGCATTAACAATGGCAATTTCGGGACATTGATGGTTGAGATATGATGTAAGTTTATGGAAAAAGGTCCAGTAAAGGAAAAATTCTGTTTTTATTTTTTTTGGATTTGAATTTACTGCGCCTAAAAGCAAAGTATTGTCATTAGTAATTTGTTTAGTTAACAAGTAAAGTAGAATCCATAAGAGGGGAGACGATGTAAAAAGAAAAAAGCCTTGAATTTTATGTAAAAACACTCCTAGACTGAATCCCAATGGAATAAATATTCCGAAAAAAAATGAAATGCTTATTCTACTCTCCATCGAATGGGTTCTCGTAATATATTTATTCTCAAGGGGAGTGTCTAGTTTTGGAGTAATCCGATAAAGATTTTTTTTGTAATGCATCAAATCATTTATGTAACTATCGAAAAGTGAAGATGGGGTTACAACGGACTGAATGACTTCTTCAGGAGAAGCTCCATTTTGAATCCGATGTTGTAGTTGATTAAACACAGGTTTAAGGGGAGAGGAGACTGTTGCTAAGAAGTGAATAATGAATATATTTGCATCCATAGATTCTAATAGGCAAGATAAAAACAATTCTATGCAATTTTGAATCAGAGGAAAGATAGTGTTAATATGATTTGCCTTCTCTTGATAGTGTTTTGGGAAGTATTTTATGAGAAAATAGGAAAGAGCAAAAAAGACTCCACATGGAAAAAGTATAGAGAATACAGGATTTTTATATTTGCATAGAATTATACCGACTATAATTGATATTGAACCTGCTAAGCATAAGGAACCCATAACTACTTGTTCCCACCGAATCGAGTAATCGTGCTGTAGCAATTGCTTTATTCTCGTATCCACAGTTAGCTTAACGAAATCCTTCCTTCCAGGGATCAATCTGTAAAACGCAACTAAATAATCCAAAAAAATCTAAATTCTCCTCCAAAATGTTAAGATGAGTAGATTCAATTTATACGTGAAAACTACTTCGAGATCACCTGTAACAGTATAGTTGTTCAAAAGAAGTAATTGAGAACAAGGACGTAAGCTTGTTTTTAAAACAGAAGTTATATTCAGATAAAAAGTGTTATCTCGTAGTAAAACTGATAGAGTGATGTCTACTGAGACAGAAGTATTAATATGTAATTCTTCATTTGGATACTGGGGGTCATAGGATAGCCCATAATCCATAATAAACACAAATAAATCATGTTGATTGACAGAGGGGGGTGTATCAGAAAATATCAATGAGAGATAGGGGGTGAATGTTGCAAAAAAGAAAATAGCTACACTTAATCCAAATCCAATTAGAAGACCTTTTTCTAGGATCTCACCCAAATTTATTCCTCCATTTGTTCGATTATATATTTAAGTTCTTCCCACTGAATATCCACCTGTTCTCTTCTCATGGTTTCAATTTGATTATAAAGTGATTGGAACAATTGAACTTGAAAATTCATGTTCCATTTTTGACGATCATTTAAGGACTCAAAAACATATTCATAAAACCTGATAAGGCGGTTTAGAAATTCAATGTCTTTTATGGAAAAAACCATTTTAGTGAAAACACGCAGAACACCTAAATTTGGTATTTTTGACCATATCTGCATATCAGGATCATATGTTATTATTGGATGTACGAATACATTGGCCTTATCAGAGGAGATTTCTGCAATTTCAGATATGTAGCGTTTATATTGATTTTTTTTAAGTAAAATTAGGAGACCAAGATCATTATAACAAGCAGGGTCAATCTCGAAATGATATTGCCACCGATTAAGAATTGATCCGAGGTCTTGTGCATGGATGGTTTGGAATCCTCTTAAGCCAGCACTTAAACAATGAAACATTGCATGTGCTTCTTCTTTTGTTAGAATTTCTCCCAGATACACTAAATCCGGATTGCGGTGTAGCAGGTAGTAAATAGCTGTTGTCTTCGAATGATTCACATGGGCAGAATCAACCGTGTATTTCAATTGATGGGAATTGGGTTGATCAAGTGATTCATGAGATTCTTCAATATATATTTTCCTGAAGTGGGATGGAGCTAATAAATCTAAACTATTAATTAATGTAGTTTTCCCAGTATTGGTTTCTCCCACTGTCGTTATATTGATGCGAAGCAAAACGCACACATACAAAAATGCTGCAATATGGACAGGAAGCATGCCACGAGAAATTAATTCCGGCAATGTATAAGTTTTTCTGTTCATTTTTCGAATGTCCAACGAAAATCCTGAAAGAACACCGGGAGAAATATCCACAGCAAATCTACAATGGAAAAATGAATTATGAATCGAACATTTTAGATAGGGGGTGGTCGAATCGAGTCGTTTATTGCTCGAAATTCTCAGAAATGTCTTTAAAGAATCAATATCTTGGTCAGTGAGTTGTATGGAGGTAATACATCTACCAAAATCTCTGTGATCAATGTATATGCTGTTATGTGGAGAATCTAAATATATTTCATCTATATACTCATCAATAAGCAAAGGAAATAACTTGCTAATGTTGAGTTTTTGGACGGAAACAAATAATGCTAGATTGGCAGTTTCTATATTATCTAAATTATGATAATGTATTTTCAAATAATTGCCTATATACGAGATGTATTTTTCTACAATCGTACCGATAGGTAGTAGATGATCAAAATTAAGTGAGAGTTCCATTTTTCCCAACGTGACAACCAGCTTATCATAAAATTCAGCAGATTTGGCTCCAAATTTAGGTGTAATCTTCAAATTATTTTCATAGACTTGGTTGGAATAAATTGAAACGATATAAAGTGGAAAGGATGGGATCTCATATGATATCAATTGCCTGTCCCTTTTGATTTCTGATAAGGGGATAAGAGCTTGTCCCTCATAATAAGGTCCAATAAAACCAATTTCCAGCCAGTTATATTTTGGTGGCATTTTTGTAATTATCGAGAATATCTCGGTATTTTTCAGTTCCTTATTTAGAAATTTCTGTTCTTTGAGGATATAAGTGCAATTTTCACATAGATTTATGGGTAAATTTTGCATTTTCTGAAGTATTTGATAAAAAAAGGTAGCAAAATCGGGAGAAGAAGAAATAAAACAGTCTATATTTTGACAAGAGTAAAGAATTTCTCTATAATTTCTCCATCTTTGATAAGTCTCCTTAATTTCTGCCAGGAGTTGCAAATCTTTGGAGGGAGAATGTAATTTAACTTCAAATTCAATCTTAGACAAGATTTTGTTTTTTTCGGTTATTAAAGCAAGCAATACACATTCCAAACATGTGGAATTATTCTTGTATCTATCAATAGGGGGATTGTTGAAATTTTTACACATGTTACAATGTATTTGCAGGCCCCAATTTTGTTCTAAAGGAGCGGAGTGCAACCCGAATTGATGGATTACTGTGATGTCTCTATCAGATTCCTCTAACATTTCACTATGATTTTCTAGGGAACAATATAAACTCCCATTTTATGTAGGAGTTTTTATATTTGATTAAACAATAAGGACGTGCCCAATAGAAAGAAAAAGTGGAAATTATACTCTACCAAGATTTACAAAGATGAAACCGCTGGTTCTTTGTTAGAATATGGTCTAATTATTGGATTTTCCATTGTCGTATTTTTGGTTATTGTCGGGATAGTAACGTCAATTTTAGAATGGTCCAAAGGAAATCTTGCAGAGTTTTTTGACATTTTTCAAAAATAATGACTTGTTATGTGAAAGTTGTTAGTATCCAACTCAGTGTGATAAACGGAATCATGGGAACTCTATGAGTTTCCCAACATAGAAGGCAAAAAGGAGGATTAATTGACTGCTGGATTGACGTTTTTTTCGAATTTATACTTAAAATTATGATCTCAATGGATTTAATTTTATAAAAAACCTGCAAACGATTACATACATAAAGAAAAAGAATCTCTCTAATATTTAACGCATGATTAGGGTGATAGTTGCATAATCTTTTAATAAATATATTGCGAATTGTTCGTGTCAGAAAGAAAAATAACAGAGAAATAAGGAAATAATAAAAAATTTGAATCCCATCGGCATTCGGAGTTACTCCGTAATTCTTTGTAGGATTTATCACAAACAGGATAATTAGAAATGCTTTCAAATCCGCTCCCCCAAAAAAGCCTGCTGAGTATAGTGCAATAATCGTTAAAATTCCCAAAATATAAAATATCAAGTAGTAACGATCGAAAATTACTTTCATAGATCCGATTTGGTTGATCATATTAACGATACAGGTGATTAATAATGGTATTAATTCATAATTTGTAACTATCCGTGATTTCCGGTCTAGAAGCGATAGATAGAGCAAGAGAGAGATGCCAATGAATGTTGATAATGAATAAACATTGTAATACATCAATTGCCACTCCAAAGGTCGATTAAATTCTTTAAAGCACGAGCGTTAATCTCTTCGGAACGAAATCGATATATTTTGATTCGACCAAAATTTTTTTCTTGGATAAATCCAAGATTGGTTAAAGATTGAAGATGACGTGTTGCAGAAGAATGATTTAGGGAAGTTCTTCGTATTATTTCAGATATATTCATTTCCTTATTATTTGCCAATAATTCGAGAATTTTCGCTCTTCCGACTGAACAAAACACAAGATCTAATGTCAACTTTTTTGTCGGTTCAGGTTTTTTGGTCGATTTCAACGTGACATCCCTGCTTCTAGATTTTTTTCGATTTCTTTTTTAACGATTTTTACAGAATACTGAGGGATGGTAATAAACGATTGCCTTCCTCGTTGCTTTTTGTTTTTTATGGTTATAGTAATCAGATCATTTTTTTTCAAAATCTGGATATATTCCCAAAGCTGAGTATCAGATCGCGGATTTTCCTTGTAATGCTCGCAAACCATTATATATTCAGCTTTTATTTCATTCGTTGTAACATCTGAATAGGAATTTCCGAGAATATTGCATATTGAAAGAAAAACAAGCAGCACATGACGGTTCAAGCTATATAATTCATTATGCGTCAATGGAAAAAACTTGGAATTTACATCTTGAATCCCTTGTAAATCCACTTTATCCATATGTTGATTTTCAGCATAGCGCACCGCATTTTTCAAGAGTTTTAAAGCAGTTCGAATATCTCCCGAGTGAGCGGTCAACGATGAGATCGTTTTTAGAACAGACTCATCTATAACACCAGGTTTTAATCCAATTTCTACTCGGTCAGTTAAAATATCATATATTTGAGATTCTGAATAGTTTTTGAATCGAATTACTTCATTCTGAAGTGAACTGATAGTTGCATCGTCCAAGTTTTTTAATGAGAGAATGTCTTTAACGATTCCAATAAAAGATAAAAAAAAACGAGATGAGAATCCCAATTCATTGAACCGAGTTAAGGAGTAGATCAAATCAGCATCTTTTTTCATAATAAATCCTAATTCGTCTAATACAAGGATCAAATGACAGTTATGCTCTTGTAGATATTGTGTTAAAATTTCCATGAAATCCCTATAAGAAAGTCCACGAGAGGGAATACCACCAATCAGTTCATTTAGAATCGATTTTAGTATGGTCGCACTTGTTCTATTATGCCTACAATTGATGTGGATGAATTGCAGGTTAAGATTTCGTTTCCTTGCTGATTCTCTAATCATTTTTCCAAAAAGGTGTAACGTGACTGTTTTTCCCACACCAACGCTTCCAGTGATGAGAATTTTTTTCGAAATTGCATAAGGATTACTTAGGAGAGGAAGAAATAGTCGTGAAAGAAAGATTAGCTCATTTTCTCGATGTTGTATACCCTCGGGAATATATTCAGGTTCAAAGACAGATTCATCGATAAATAATGATTTGGTCTTAAATTCATCTTCAATAAAATTTTTTGATACCATATGTACTCTCTCTTGAATATCTAATATTTGTCGGCTGGTTTAAAATAGAAAGAGAGGTATCGTACTTGGGACTAAAACAATTTAAGTAGAGATGTGTCAATCTAGATAAAATGTCATCTGAACTTAACACTATTGAGACCGAATTATATGAGCTGACTATGCCAGGAAAATTGATGGGAAGAGAAGTTGTAGATTCTATGGCGCGAAAAGTCGGTTTAGTCCGAAATATCAAAATCCAATTTTATCCCTTAAACATTATATTAGTGGTGAAAGGCGTAGGTGTAGAATTTTTAATCAATATCAAAGAAGTGGAAGCAATAGGGACAGTAATTAGATTAAAAAATCCAGCTAAACAAACGGAAGAGATTGATGTGGATGATGTTATTCGACTTCGTAAAGAGATCAGTTCTGAATTAAAACTTCTTTATAGTACCCTAAAGTGATACCAACAAGTTTATAGGGGCTGGTTTACGGACAAAGAAAGGGTATAGGAACATTGAACTTACGTTATTCCCTAATAATGAGGAACCTCGCCCCTCAAACTTGGAAAGAGCGATTTGGAAACAAATCATAGTGAGAACTGTCCAATAATAATAGAAACGCAATTATGTATGGAAATATGATGATGTTGAAAAACTGAAAATTCTATACATGATCTGAAACGAATTATGGCTCTTGAGAAAGGTTTACTAAACGGGATTCCAAGTTCCTAGAAAAACCGAATAGTCTGATGTTCAATCATGTTTTCGGTAACGAAATCATGAACAAAAGGGCGGGTATATGTTCCATATACCCCCAATTTCAAATTTTTAGTGTTTTTATCTGATAACTTCGTTTAAGATATTTATTATATAATTTAAGTCCAAAGTATATCGAGCTTATTCCGATAATGATTGTTATGCTTATCATTCCTATGAGTATAAGGTACTTGCGTGCCGGATTTTCGTATTTACCTATTTTAAAATGATATACAACCGATAATGAACTAAAGTATTCACTAGTGTTAACTGTGATCCATATTTCACAAGACAGAGTCTTCTTGTTAGGTTGTATCTCTATCGAAAAACTCCCAGATGCATCAGTGAGGATAGTGCATTGGTCGAAAATTAAATCATTATATTTTATTGTATAAGTGATTTGTTTTTCCTTCAAGGGAAATAATGGATTTTCAGATGCTTGTAGTAAAAAATCAAAATAGTATTTTGTATTCGGTTGTATTTCTGTAAAATTTTCCGGACCCAGACATTCCAAATTCGCTTTATGTATTGAAATTAACTTAAAACAACAAATTTCATCTCCAAATAGACCATTCCGGTAATAAAGTAATATATATAATGGCATGAAACTGCTATCAAAAGTATAATTCAATGCAATAAGGGAAAATTCATAGATTTTGGAAATAGAAAAATTTCCTTGAACTGGTTCTGATTCGAAAATTGGATTAAAACTGATATTCGGTGCAAGAGCAAAAGAAAAATAATCTTCAACGGTTATATGGGAAGAAAAAGTGAAGTTGGCGATAATTTCCTCATAAATATAATACTCGTTTTTATCGGTAGTTATGGAAGCCTCAAACAAATTTGGTTGTTCACCAATCGTAACTCCAAAAATGGTATGGAATTGAAAGCTAAATATCAAAAATAGCAGAGTTCCATACATTGTTCTCATTTTGGAACGGAACTGGTTCATTACGATATAATTTTTGTCAAGGACTTTTAAACTCCGAAATTATGGAAAAATTTATTATGTTTGATCAATTATACTCAAGAAATTGGTGCTTGCAGATGGGAAGAGTTCGACCAGTATTTATTAAAAAAATATCTCATGAATTAATGAAGAAATATTCTAGTTTGTTTTCCAAAGATTTTGAAGTAAACAAAACTTTGCTAAATGAATTTGTAATAGTTCAATCTAGAGTAGTACGAAACCGTATTGCAGGATATATCACTCATCTCAAAAAAGTGGAACTAGATAAAATCGAAAAAGAATCACTTGAGATTGAGTGAACATAAATTCATTAAAGAAAGGGCTGAGTGTAACGCCTCTTCTATCTTCACTGTTTTTGTTCCTTGATTGGGAATAAAATTTATCCATTTATCTATCAGATCAGGATTTTTAATATACGCTCTAAAAGACCCTTGAAGTGGTCCACATGCTAAAAGGTACGTTGGATGGGTATGCTGTTGAATCTCTTTTAGAATGCTATAAGTAACTGCATCTCCCGATTTTGATGCTCCAATCACATAAGAATCAGGATGCTCAAGAATGTAATCTTCTATTGTGCGACTTATTATCTCATAATTTGTGTGCCAGTAAAGAGATGGAGGAAACTGCGTTACAAGGCTTACGTCTTGATTTTTCGATTGTACAATTACGGATTCTCGATTGTCGAATCTTAATGAAGTTGATATTTTCTGAGGACTCCCTGTTCCTATATCCACATAAATACCAGTCTCGGTGGATTCAACAACCATTCCTGCTACATAATCAATATTGTTATATCTTACACCGATATGATTAGGAGAATGAATGGGGGTTAAAATTGCTGTGTTTCGCAAATTTGAAGTTCGTGGTATATACTTTCGTAGGTATGGTGGGGCATTTAGATAATTTAATATGTTTGCAAGAATCTGTTTATCTTCCGTGGATCCTGAATCATCATAAAAAAACACCTTAGGAATCCGAAATATCGTCATGATTCGTGCTAGGAATCCTATTTTCCTTGTTTTCAATAGTAGTGTATCTTCATTTTCAAGTAAAGAATCCGGTAATAATACGAAAATTTTGCTTTTCAAAAATTCTTGTTGCATGAGTTTCTATTTTTTTAGGTTGCTATAAATTTTATAGTCTATGGTAAATTACCTATCTCGATTACGTTGCATAACGATGATGATCTACTAATAAAAAAAATGGCAAAACTACTCCGAGAAGGAGCAACCATGCTGGATAAATCCTGTCCAAAATGCGGGACCCTTATTTATCGACTCCCTGATAAAAAAATTATTTGTCCGTCCTGCGAGTCGGAAATAATTATTCAAAAAGAATCACTAAAAAACGAGAAAAAAACCTCATTACAATTGGATACGACGCCTACGTACAATTTTGCTCCTTTAATGAATACAATCTTTATGAAAATTGATCAGTGTAGAATAATTCTGCACAATGAATCAGATACTACTGAAATTGAGAAACTTGTCATTGTGATTGGAAATCTTGTCCGGTTATATAAAAAAGTGAAAAATATAAATCCACCAACCAACAGAGGGTAAAATGCTAAAACATGACTCAATAATGTCTTTGTTAAACAAAACAGGACTAAACTTTACAGATAAGGGAAATTACTTTTCCAGTCAATGGAAAATTCATACATCGCTTGAAATTAAGGTGATAGTTGCATATGATATTCATCCGGATTGGGTGCATATTTTGTGCAATGTAGGACACTTATATGATTTTAATAAGTCTATAGACCAGATTCTTCTAAGGTTAAATAACAAAATTGCAGGAACAAAATTTTCCTTGGATCAATCTCAAATCATAGTCTGCAGTTCAGAAGTGTTACATGCATCTGAGGACGAGCTTAAGAAAAGGATTACCCAAGTAGTGAAAATGGTTTCTCTGTTCTATGAAGTTGTAGAAACAGAAAATTTAAAATTGAATTCTAGATAGTACGCAAAATAAGCTTCGATAGTGTAGCTCGGCCAAGCATGCGAGGCTCTCACCCTTGCGACGCGGGTTCAAATCCCGCTCGAAGCATATTTTTATTCAGGAAAACTCCATGATTTATCCACGTACCTTTTATATTGAAACATATGGTTGCACATTCAATCAATCTGATAGTGAAAAGATTAGTAGGACACTATTAGACGCTGGATTTCTTCCATCGTCACAATACCATGCGGAATTTATTATTATTAACACGTGTGCAGTTAAATCGCAAACTGAGGCAAAAATATTTCATAAAATTAAATCTCTTTCCTTACTGGACAATCAGAAACTCCTTATAACAGGGTGTCTACCATGGATAGCGCAAGAAACTCTTGATCATCTGCAACAACTCAATCCGAAAATCAAAGGTATTTTTGATTCACATTCGTATTTCTATCTACCCCAATTGCTGGACTCCCTTGAAGGCTCTATGGAAACTGAAATTCTGCGAAACTTAAAAAACACGGGAAAATCAAAGATTTTACCAGGATTATTATATAATGGAAAACCCGGCATAATACAATTGGCGGAAGGATGCAATTTTTCTTGCAGTTATTGTTGTACCCGGATAAGTCGAGGCAGAACAATAAGTTTTCCCATAGAAGATATTATTCATCAAATTCAATATTATATTAAAAACGGAGTGAAAGAAATCTATCTCACAGCACAAGATTGCGGATCTTATAACTCAGACTCGAAGAGTCTTGTTGATTTAATACGAGAAATACATAGACAATATGGAAATGAAGAAATTTTAGTACGATTGGGAATGATCCATCCTAATCAATCATCAGAAATTGGGGAACTTGGGCAAATATTGCAGTCCTCAAAAATCTTTTACAAGTTTTTACATGTACCGATTCAAAGTGGTTCAAATAGAGTATTGAATCTGATGAACCGAGGATATTCAAATGATTCATTAGATACTATTTTTAAGAAACTCCATGAACTAAATATCACAATAAGCACCGATATAATTTGTGGATTTCCCAATGAATCTACCGATGATTTTCTCCAGACATACAATTTCGTAAACAAGCATCAGCCCGATGTAGTAAATATATCCAAATTCATCCCACGACCAGGCACAGTAGCAAAAAAAATGAAACAATTAAATTCTGAGGTAATTAAACGGCGGACTCATGCGCTTACTAAATTATATCTCACATATTCCGCAGAAAAGAATAAACGATGGATTGGATGGAAAGGACGAGTATTGATCCACGGATTCCGACCTGATGAAGTCTACAAATATTCCGGAAGAAATTCATATTATAAATCGATAGCTTTGAAAGAGGGACGATTGGGATCATATGTTACCGCAGAAATTGTTGGTTTATTAGGTCAGTTTCTTATAGGGAAAGTGGTTTAGGATTAAATATTTAAAAGTTGAAACATAATGGTCTCGGATAGAATACTCTGCAATGTTCATCGCTTTAGACGCAATTTTTTGGGTTAATACACTTTTTGTTTGATTTTTTCTCGCAAGCACCTTATCGGCACAATATATCGTGGCACCGGCAAATATGAAAGGGTTCCTACCTCCTCGTTGATAATTGTTGATTTTTTTAAGTATGCTCATCGATTGATTGTATAACTGCAATCGATATGTTTGGATTGTGCAATGGGGTATTTTTTTTTGGAGTCGATGGATTGTTCCTGGATAGGTGACTATACATTCAATCAACCGATTGATGTAATCTTCACTTAAGTGAGGTTTTGGCTTATAAATCATCTTTTTATACAAAATTCCATCCCGTAAGATCAAACGGGGATTGACTCGGTGTCCTAGTTGTTGAAACGCATAAGAAATATCATGAATAGTGATAGGTGCATTCTGATATTGATTTCTCACGGCAAAAAAGATGCAAAACGCGATTAATGATATGTTGTTTCGAATAACAGGGTTACGAGATTTTATCTTGCGGAAGTAATATGCTGCATCCCTTCGGATTATTTGGTTCAAATTCAGGATTTGAATCACATCCACTAGAATATTCATGATACGGTAGTCTGTTTCTTGATTTTTCACCCTAGCAAATTTCGAATATTTCGCTTTTAAACGAGTAAATAGTTCCTGTTTAGTGGAATGCAATGGTTTTCCCGTAACATCAACGAAATGGGTTTTTTTATCGCAATAATCAATGAAAGATCCCAGTGTACCAACTGTTTCCAATGTTTTGCCTAAGGAAACAAATTGTCTGCCTTGATTAAATTCGGATTCAGGATTCTCAAATAATTGATAGCTGGATTGATAAAAAGCTTCGCAAATGACTAATCCGCAAACAGAACAAGTCATTTGAAAGCCATCTGAGATGATTAAAGATCCACATTCTGGACAGGTATCTAAAGGTTCTATATTCGGATTCATTACAATCTCTATAATTTTAGAGAGTTTTTTATGAGATTTGTCTATACGAATAGTAAACTCAAGATACGATGACGTACATTCCATAATATTTGAGGTAGGAGGGGGGGTAGAACTTAAGCGAAAGTGAAACTTATGGTATCTAATAGGTATTTTTCATTTTTCGTGTTGCTTAAATACTTTAACAGATGAAAAGAGTAAAAAACGGATGAGGAAAATGGATTTTGTAATTCAAGCAATCATTATTATGGGGATTCGAGCGATCATTGTGTTTGGATTTTCTGTCATGTTGTTCATTCAATGGTTCCAATCCAAAAAAAAGAGCATAAAGGACTTCAAATTTTTATTTGGGTTACAATTTTTTTTCTTGTCATGCGCAAAATTGTTTGATATTTATTTTGCAAATGAAATGGGCACATTAGAAATGCTATCCGAACCAGGATACCTCCCTATACTAAAATTACGTTGGATTTTAATGGTTGCTAATATTGTGCCTGTTTTTAGTATGCTAGTGTTTGTATGGTTATATAAAAGCGCTACGAAACAAATTCTCTATAACGCCATTTTCATTATTATGTCTCTATTATTGATCATATTTGCTCCAAGTTATGTGTTTTTGCAAGGTTTATTGGTTTTTATGCTCCTTCCCATCATAACTCTCTCTATTATTACCTTTTTCAACCTTCATAAACATAGACGCCTTCCCCAATTTAATTCGCTTTTAATGGCTATTTCTCAGATTTTGTATTTGGTTATGCAAATAGTTCGTCCGGTTTTAACCTCCACCGCTTTAGCTCATGATATCAATTGGATAATTAGTGAATGTATCGAGATAGTTATATGGATAATGATGGGTATGAGTTTTATCATCAAACCCTGGTTCACTCGAACACATACCCAAAAAATCATAGTTTAAACGACGAAAATCATAAATTTTTTTAAAAATGCAGTATTCTTCATTTCACTGAGACAACTGGTGTTGTATAATGGGACACAGAAAACAAAATGCACCTAGACACGGATCCCTTCGATTTATGCCAAGAAAACGAGCAAGTCAAATTAAAGGTCGATTAAGAAATTGGTTAGAAGTGGATGAGGAAAATCCATTGTTTTTGGGATTTGCTGGATTTAAAGCGGGAATGACACACATTGCTTATATCGAAGATCAAAAAACGAATCCATTCTTTGGGAAGGAATTGATGGAACCGGTCACGGTGATCGAAACTCCTCCTCTTGTGCTATTTGGAATAAAGGTATATGAAAAAACAGAATATGGACTTATATGCAAAGGGGAATTGCTTAACACAAAGTTAAATAAAGAATTATCTCGAAAACTCACCTTACCGAGCACTGATAGTTATGATTTTGGCGCGAAACGAAAGAAAATCGAAGAGATGATTAATTCGCACTCAGTAATTCGAGGTTTATTTCATACTCAACCATATTTGTCAAATTTACCTCGAATCAAACCTGACATCATAGAAATCATGATTACAGGAGGTAAAACCCCATCAGAACAATTAACATTTGCGTTAGAACATCTTGGAAAAGATATACGAATTAGGGATGTGATTTCCGAAGGAGAACTAGTAGATGTGATTAGTGTTTCAAAAGGCAAGGGATTTCAAGGACCCGTGAAACGGTATGGAGTCAAACTCTTGCAACGCAAATCCAGAGGTACAAAAAGAGGAATAGCATGTATAGGACCATGGCATCCAGCACGTGTTATGTACACCGTTGCTAGGGCAGGCCAATTGGGTTTTAATCAACGAACGGAATATAATAAACGGGTTGTAAAAATGAGTGAGACGGGAGATGAAATTAATCCAAAAGGTGGTTTTATAAGGTATGGATTAGTCAAAGGAGATTATATCGTTGTTCTTGGATCTGTACCCGGTCCAAAGAAGCGCCTTATCCGGCTTAGAAAATCTATACGACCTAAACGGAATTTTGATGTCGCAGTTCCAACAATAACTTACATAAATAGACAAACACAGCAAGGGAAGTAAAATGGTAAATATCAATGTGTATGACTTAGATGGGAAAGTGAAGCAATCAGTGCGATCTCCCGGATTTTTCTCGATGGAAGCCAGGAAGGATATTATTTCACGTGTAGTTTCTGCAATTGAATCAGCTGAAAAACAACCACAAGGAAGAGATCCTGTTGCGGGAAAAAGAAACACAGCAAAGTCATGGGGAGCTGGATTTGGAGTCGCTCGTATCCCCCGACTAAAGGGTTCTGGTTATCCGGGAGCAAGAAACGCGGCTTTTATTCCCTGGGCAGTAGGAGGACGCATTACATGGCCACCTAAATCAGAAAAGATTATCAGAAAGAAAATAAACGCGAAAGAAAAAAAGCTTGGTTTGCTAAATGCAATCGTCGCAAGTTCCCAAAAAGAATTGGTTTCTCAGAGGGGCCATCGAATTGAAAAAGTACCTGCCATCCCGCTTGTCGTGGATGATAAAATCCAAACTATAAAAAGTACCAGTGAAATATTGAAAGTATTTGAGAATTTGGGATTAATCGATGATATTGAACGAGTGAAAAATAGCATAACTATTCGAGCGGGAAGAGGGAAAACGAGAGGACATAAATATAAGAAAAGAAAAAGTGTGCTAGTTGTGGTGAAAGATAATTTTGGGATATTTCAAGCAACACGTAATCTACCTGGCGTGGATATTATTGAGATATCGAAACTGAATTGCCGACATTTAGCACCAGGCGCATTACCAGGAAGATTAACTCTTTGGTCTCATTCAGCGTTTAAACAATTAGGAAACATTTAGAGGGATAAAAATGGAAAAATACTATAAAATTCTCAAGCAACCGGTTGTTACGGAAAGTACATTTGATCTGATTGAAGAACTTAATAAAATTGTGTTTATCGTTGAACGGAGTGCTAATAAATTCCAAATTCGGGAAGCTGTTGAAAAGATATACGGGGTTAAAGTAATTAAAATAAATACCATGATTACTCCTAATGGTACAAAACAAGCATTCATAAAATTACACCCAAGCAATTCTGCTGCAGAACTAGCAATTAAACTTGGGATATTTTAAGATCAGAGTTTTTTTGCACTCCGTATTTTCCTTTCATTTCTTTTAAAACTTTTTTTAATTCTCCTAATTCACAAAGAATGATGGTTTTTTGAACGCTGTTCATTTTTTCGATTTTTTTCGAAAAAAATTGGTAGTCATGTTTGGATTCAAAATAGATTAGACAATAGTGAAAGGAAGTAGTGAGATTACTACTAATCACTCGGATTGTTACGAGATTTAATTTCTTTACGATAAAAAAAATAACCTGTCCTCCAAAAAGGCTATAAAATCCTTCTATTTTTCGTTCTTTAGGGATATCATGCAATAATCTTTCTATATCCGAAATTTCAGGTAATAATGGGGGAATTTGGGAGAAAAAATCAAGATCAGTATAAAAGATGGGAGGTGATTTTGTGATATACATGTTTTTTGATTCAATCGGACCTCGTGTTAATATCCTTCCAAGATAAAATGGATGGAATTTGTTTTTTATTTCGAATGGATAACCAACTTGAGTTAATTGCTCGGATAACATACAATGGAAATTGTGATAGGCTTTAGTTATAGTATATAGATAGGAAGTATTTTGAGACGAATTGCCATAATTTTTTGAGTAAAATACAATATCGCATTGAATATTTGCCACATGCAAGAGTTCTATAATAAATTTGATGTTTTTTTTGTCTTGACACAACCATTGTATGTTTAAATCTGCCAAAAAGTAATAGGACTTCATAGTCGCTTGGGTTGTGATGAAAAACAAATGTTGTTGTCTGGTAATGGTGGAGGATTTTTGGATTTTCCGATCTCCCTCACCAAGCAGAGATAAATATGTTTCCTCTAATTCTTCCTGAGTTAATAATGTTAAATAGTTGATTTCTTCTTGTGTTCGTTTTTTGAGATTGTTATATCTGAATTTTAATTCATTGGAGCCAATTCCTGTAATTTTTAAGATCAGGAACGACTGAATCTCATTCTTTATTTCTATCTGAACTGAAAATGAATCAATTAAAGAATATCTACACAACTCATTTAATTTTTCAAGACTAGTGCTCCAATTCTGTATCTTTGCAATAAGAATACCAATATTTTGGGTAGGCTTTATTCGGTTTGTTGAATTTAAGGGAGGGTAAACAATCAAATCATCATATACCGTATATTCGAGCAACTCATGATGGGAAAGATGGCGACTTTTCATATTTGCTAATGATTTTTACCATCCTTTTTAAAATCCGAATCTTCATGCTTTTTTATACATGTTTTTCGAAATACGTTTAATTAATCCTTGTTGGTTCCATTGTTTCATTATGTTTCTACATTCGGAAAAATCATTTTCATCCATTTGAAGCAGTTTCATTACTTGCAGAATAGAAAATTGATCGGCAAGTCTGTCTTCTATCTTTGTGTATAAACCCAATTTGTACACCCTTTAATGTATGATTATTTCACACAAAAGTGCCAACACTTAAATTTTTTATGATCCAAGAAAACTGAGGACTTTCTCCTAATATTAAATTACCATGGATCCCATTCGTCTGTTTTTATATCTTGGTTTGCTGACAAGTCTAGATCGTTTAATTTTTCTTTGGGGGGTTGGATCTGTGGAAAATTGTCTGATATTAGCAAATCATGAAAAGATCGCAGAATTAAATAGATCTTTTGAAATTGAATTGGGGTCATTTCTAATATTGCATAATTATTACGATTGTTTATTTGAAATGTTATTGATTGCAGTATTCCTTGAATCTCACTGTATCGGAATTCGATGGTTTGATGATCTGGACCTGTATGAATAGTCCAGACCGTCTCTTTAGGTTTATCATTCTGCATACATTAAAAATGTTCATGCACTCATATAAACTTAAACTGCTATTATGCTTATTCTTTTACGCGTATTATAGAATCATGCAAAAAATCGATACCGGATATTTGAGTGATTTTTTTTGAAACATAAGCGAGATTAGCACTATCGAGTCCTGTAAAATAAATTTCATAAAAAAAGCAATTATCTTTATAAATAATACCGGAAGTGTGTACGATTATGCAATCCTTATTACTTAGGTGATTGAGCAATTCTTCCAAACTTTCATGCTGGATCTGTTTTCCCGATATCAAATATTTCCGTATAGGTAGGGTTTTAACGGGATATATAATGATTTTCATAAACTGGGCTGTAAGAGAGTAAATTACTAGATAATATGGGGAGGGATTATCAAAAATTAAGTCTTTTTGTTGAAGCAAAAGTGAGCTTAAATGGGATTGATTAATGACATAGGATGTGGTCAAATGTTCCATACATTATTTACGGTGTTTTTCGAAATATTGTTTTTGGATTTCCTTCGCTTTTTTGATCGTCCCTGTTGTTGAAATGGTGTGAAAAACAATGGGGCTATTATTAATTTCTTGAATAAATGCCAAACTGGCCATTACACGCTCTTTAGTTATGTTATTACATCTGAGTATTCCGTAATTGCATAGAGGATCAAATTCAATCATCCATAAACCAGTTTTATAAGCAGTATAATCCCCAAATAAGGTCGTAAGGGTCTTCCATATCGTTCGAACGATGTCTTTCTCTGTGATAGGAGAAAAAGGAGCAAAGAGTTTATACTCGAAAAGCAGATATCTTTGTCTTTGTAAATGCATTTTATTCACTCCAAGGAATTGCTCTTACACCAAACTGCTTATATTGAATCCCTGACCTTTCATTAAGCATGCGAATCAGTTGTTCGGGATTCGATTTAACTATCAATTTGCTTTTATTCAAAGGAACATCGAAAATCGCATTAAATATTGTCACAATCTCAAAGGGTCCCCGTATTTGATAGACAGAGTCTTCAGATCCACCATGCAATAGAATGTGGGTGTTATTTCCTATCAATTGAAGAAATTTGCTTAGTTCATGAAATAATCGGGATCGCTCATGAATTTTTGTTTTCACTATATCGTTAAGACTGATCTCTAAAAATTTTTTATTTGATTTGACCAAACTGATAATTCCTGGTGTAATGTGCATTAAATCTAGGATTCGAGGGATGGAAATTATGTCTACCCGAGAATCGTTTGCTGAGAATGTCAAGATTTCTTTATCTGTACTATGAACAGCAATAAGTTGATCCGTATGTATTTGCAAAGAATTAAGGATTTTTTTTAGAGTGTCGATTGTTTTTGGGTATAATAGCACTTTTCCGTATACACATAGTGTAGTGTTCTTCTGTATTTCATGCAAGATGCTTTTGTAATTTTTTGTGTTGGAGTATTCCAAATTTATCGCTACTGAAGTGTATCCGACAAATTTGTAGATGCCCAATTTTTCGATTCTCTCATTCTTTGGGAGAGTTTCGCATTCAACAGAAGTATTTACATACATATTTTTTTAGCTCTCAACCAATCCTATATACATAAGAAATTCGTTTAATTCCATTAAATTCTTTCTTATATCCCATTTGTGGTTGTTGAGAGAGAATTTTATCAAAACTCGAACTGAATCCGATTGTGAGGAGAGTTGAATTTGATTTTGGGTTAATGATCTCTTGGAAAATCGTAAATGGAGAATCGCTTTCGGATCTAACCTTTTTTCTAATTCATCTGCTATTTGAAATTTAGTTTCATGATTCAATCGTGATGAAAGGGTGCTTAGAATGGCATGATTGAGATTTCGATCGTATGAAGTGTATTCAATGGTTGTTATGGGATTTCCATATCCTCCGGAAACTGATTCTATTTTAAAATTTTCTTGCTCAGATGATGGTAATAAAACGGAGATGCACGTTTTTACCTTTGATATTGTTTCAGTTGCGTTGGAATTCGCATTAATTTTAATTGATTGGATATCCATAATTTAACCCATTTATTTGCCACGATTTCGATTAGCCTGCAAAGAAGGTCGGATTTTTTCAGTCCCAATGCCCTTGCCATGTAGTCCTCGACCTCGTTTTCCAGCTGATGTTAATCCTCTAGGAGCACGCTGCTTGTTTTTTGGTTCTGAAATCCAATTTATTTTCGGATCACCGATAATGACAGGATGGTTGGGATCTACCATAATCACCTCAAACCATTTATGTCGCCCATCTTCAATTAAATAGTAAGAATTCAGTGTGACTAAATTTGGAAATCGCTTGGCAGCTCTTTCTTCTGCAATTCTCTGTAAATTTTTTTTGGTAGTAATTTTTCTAACTCCAAGGTTGCCAGCTGTTCTTCCCATACCCGGTCGAATTTTACGAGCGCCCCCTTTTCGGATTTTTGATCGAACAATAATATAACCTTGCTTTGCTTTATAACCCAGAGTTCTTGCTCTTGAGATATTCGTAGGTTTATCGATTCGACATACTGAGGGAGATTTTCTCAATTCAATTAAAAGATGCCAGTTGGATGATGGATAAGTGTTCTCTTGATTTTGAAAGGTTTCACTGATATATCGATAAGCACTTTTAGTCATTTATGTCACCAATTGTGAGGATCAATATTCAATAAATTAAAAATTTTGCGATAAATTAGAACGATTTGGCCTATTTTCTATAGGTTCGCTCATAATATCCCCATTCTTTTTTCTGACCGAAATACCGCATACCGTGTTTTTTACATAATTCACGTAGCTTATCAGCTTGCTGTTTTGTGATTTGATTTATTTTAAGTTGATAGTCAATAATTTCCTCTGCTTCCTCTAATGTTGAACATCTGCGGATAAAATTCTCAGTTTTTGGAAATTGTAATTCAGAATTTGTGTCATAATCGGATTGGGTGATTTTTTGGATCTCTTCTCGCGTTCGTGTTAAGTTTTGGAGATCGGGGATAGAATTATTGGAGAGATTATCAGTATAAGCATGTAATTCTTTTGTTAGATTAGGTAATAATAATTCAATTTCTTTTCGGGAATAATCCACTGAATGACGATTCTTGCTGATTTTTGCTTTTTTTTTATTAGAATCAGTCTCCATGGTAACCACAGTAGTAAATTGCACAAAGAATAAGAAGTTGAGCAATAAAAAACGAGGTAATTTATATATTAATGAATGAAAGAAATTCTTTGTATCGAGATCGTAAAGTCACTTCAGTTACACCGATCGTTCGTGCAATTCGGCTTTGACTTTTTGCTTCATGGTGAGTTTGTGAGGCCAGGTAAATTGCAGCAGCAACTAATCCTTTGGGATCTTTTCCACTAGTAGTCATATGCTTGCTAAATTTGTTTAATAATTCAGCAGCTGCTTTTTCTACTTCCAATGATAAATTCAATTCATCCGAATACTTCGGAATAAGCATAACGGGATCCAACGTGGGAACTTTTAATTCTAATTCTCGGATAATTATTCTATAACAGCGACGGATATCCCGAGCTGTGCAAGTGGTTTGATCAACTAATTCTTGTAATGTACGGGGGATTTTCTCTTTCCTGCATGCATAATACAATGAAGCCGCAACCATCGCTTTGATGGATCTTCCTCGAAGTAATTTAAGATTGAATGCTTTTCGGTAGATTTTTGCCGCTAGTTCTTTTACTCGAAGAGGTAGATTCAGATTTCCACCAATTCGTTTTATATCAGTAGTTGCAATTAATAAGTTACGTTTATTCCAGTTCATCCGAGAATTCCATTTTATTACTCGTTTCATTCGTTGAGACATTTTCGCCTTAGGATCAATGATGGTAGATAAGCCCAAATCTGGCAATAGAACAGAGATGGGAGAACCAGTCCGTTCACGTTTTTCTTTCTCCTCCTGAGTGAAAGCTCTTCTGTCATTACGTTCCATGTCTGGTATATGATCATCAATTACCAATCCGCAGTTACTGCAAATTGTTTCGCCTCTTTGTGCATCGGAAATTACAAAATCGCTATTGCACTCGGGACAGTGATGATAATTTTCTCTGATTTCTACAGCAGTTTGCTTGGAGTTGATGTCTTCCATTTTTATATTCACAATAAATAGTATTAAGAAATAATTAAAACGACCCTACCAATTTTTTATGTTTTTTAGATTTTATTTGCGGACAAATCTTTGCAGTCATCAATGTATACTGGAATGATTCTGATCAAAATAAGCAAAAGTTTGATTGCTATTTGATTTTTTTGTTTGTTTTTTGGGAAAGCGTTACCGGACGTCATGAAGTTACGAAAGTCCGCCTAGAATGATCATTTCAACCGGCTTGATCGTTATCTCATCATACAGCAGTTATTTTACGCATATAAACATTTCTATACAATTTGTCCACCATTCACTTTCAATGTGACTATTATGTGCATGTTATCTTATCTTGCAAGGTTGATTTTATCAAGTAAAATCTTCATAAAATCTACAAAAGTTAACATATAAGGTTGAGCATGTGGCATTTGTTGTTGGATTTTCGTAAATAGTTCGGAGAAATGTTCTGCGCGTTCTTTGTGTTTGATCACATCATTTCTTGTTTGTTCACGAATTTTCTGAACAGGATCTCCTTTTTGTATGGAACGGGCTTCAACTAGGAATCCAGGAGGGACGACGCTATCATTCAATAAGATTACTCCTTCTCCAACTGAGGATCTCTCATGTATCAAGCAATTTTGAGAGACTAATACAAAATCCTCAAAATAACATCCAAGAATGGTTGCTCCCGTCTCGATAATCGTATAATTTCCTGTATTAATTGGAGATTTTTCAGAACGAGTGAATAGTATCACTCCATCAAAAATAGTACAATATTCTCCAACTATTATGGGGGAATATTCCGCACGTAGTACGGATCCCGGCCATACTACGGAATTCTTTCCAATACGAACATCTCCAATCAAAGTTGCATTCGGACTTACAAATGCACCCTTAACAATAGTGGGCATTTTACCTCGATATTCTAATAATGGCATGTGAGTTTATCTCCAAATTTCTGTAAAGTGTATGCCTTAGGTACACCTATCACAGCCTTAATGATTTTGTTTTCGCTTATAGAACTGTATGATTGATTTTGAAGGGTAAAAGTCAAATTCAATGCGTGGAAATTCAACTGCTAATTTAACACAGAATTTCTGCAAAGCAGGTTCTAAAAGATATGAAAATGGGATTTCAATAAAATTGATATTATAGTTTTTTAATATAGGGACCGCGGTGGAAGAAATTGCCGTACCTAATAAGCAATCACATTGATGAGCTGCACAACAAATGATCTTTTGGAGAGTCACAGTGTCTGGGAAACAAAAAAATACCTTCGATATAGAGGAACAGAGGTTAGAAAATGCATAAATGATATCCATATTGAGATTCCGATGGAGTCTGGCAAGTAAATTTTCAAATGTCTGACTCGGTTTTGTTTCATACATTCTACCTAAAAATTCTGATTTATCCCATAAAGAATCTTGAAATTCGAGGTTGAGAACACTACTAAGAAAGTCGATAGGACCATCATCAGTATAGTCCCAGCTAGATGGAAGAATACATACCATTATTCGACTTTGCAATAGTAAAAGGAAGAATTTTTGGGAGGGTTCATCAATTCTATTTAAAAATTGCGGGATGATGCCATATCTACAAATAATTAGATTACATCTTGTTTTTTTCGCATATATAATGTTCTCTATAGTTAAATTCTGAGTAATCAGAACTTTATTTACTGTTTTTTCTGAAAAATCATGTTGGGGACCAATCTCAAATATAATTTCACTGGGAAGGGCGTATTCATTTCTTTGAGTTAATTCTCTTAAATAATCGGTGATAATTCGAAGTAACATGAGTTATTTCTGCCAAATCTTTTGTATTCTAACTGTTCAGCTGAGATTTAATTTAAAAATAGGGAGTGAAAAATATTCTAATTTGTAAATATAGATCTTTATTGGCCTACATAAAACGCCTTTTATTTGACAAACGCCAATAAATCATATGAACTATATGCATGATAATAATTGTTTATTCTGTAAAATAATTCAAGGTAAAATTCCCTCCTTAATAATCTATAAGGATGATGTCACATTAGCATTTTTGGATATTGCACCGTTTACGAAAGGTCATTCCGTGGTTGTACCGAAAAACCACTACCAAAACTTATTGGACTTTCCCGAAGAAGAAATGGTATCCTTTTTCTCAGCTTTGAAAAAGGTCGCTAATAAATTAAAAACAAAGTTACAGGCAGATGGAATAAACATTTTGCAAAATAATTACAAAGCAGCCGGTCAGGAGGTAAATCATATGCATTTTCATGTTATTCCTCGGTGGGTAAATGATAAAGCCTTTCCATTGCATGTAAAAAAACTAGAAATGGCTAAAGAAGAATTAAGCGAAATTCTTAAAACCATAAACGAATCATGATCACCTAGGTGGAGTAATGTGCAAAAAACAGATCATTCCCAATTCACTGGTTTTATTCTTAGCTGTTTTGATGACGTTAATAGACGAACTCAGGCAAATAATCGATCATCCTTCATTTGGATTGGGAGCTTCATAGTTCCCGTAATAATTCTGATTCTTGGTGTGGTCAATGGAGGAGAATTGGATAAAAATATCTCAAATTCCCTTTATCTCGTATACACTAGTGCGCCAGTTTTCCAAATTATCGGAAAAATTCTCCAATATGCTTATATTGGCTGTTTAGGATTTGTAATCGTGTGTTTGGGTTTTATTATAGGATTTTTGAGTTCTAAAACAAATCAAAAAATGGAATTTCTAGCACGATACGCAACATTATACGTATTAGTAATTTTTCTCAGTTTCTGTCTCCACGTTTTGGTTCAACTATTGGTGAATAGGTCCCCACCGTCAGGTGATTATAGTACGATTCAGCCGTTTTATCAAATTTCACCTTCCCTGTTGGGACCCTGGATCAGTAGTTTTCCTAATAATAATATGACGCTTTCAAGTGTAGTTGTGTTATTACCGGTGCTGTTTGGAAAACAATCTGCAATATTCAAATGGATTATGGGGATTATATCGGGGATTCTTGTACTTGCAATTGGTTTAACAGAAATAGGGATGTCAAATGCGTGGTTCACTGATGTGTTTATGTCTCTTGGAATAGTCTTGCTGGTTGCTTGGATGTTATATTGGCATATTCTGTTTATTAAGGATAGAGAATTTGTTAATTTCCATCATAAACTCACGGATTTGTATAATGATGCATATTCAAAATTAATTGAATCTAAACAGGCATTGGAATCCAGAAATCTTGAAGAATGTAAATTATTGCTGAATACCGCAAAAGAAATCTTTAATAAATCAATTAATGCTCTACAAAACCTTCCTGGAGATGTAGCTGGATATTTACACCGCAATGAATATTGGAAAAATAATGTATCATTGTTATTGAACGAATTAGAAAAAGCGAGTATTCCTAGTCGTAAATGGATCTATATTTTCTAAAACTGGATAATTTTTACAACATTCATTATTCAGATTTAATGTAATTGGAAATTTATTAATCATATTTAGTCGAAAATATAAAGTGGTCATCATATTCAAAACCGCTGATGATGATAGGTCGATATAGAGATTCCACTCTATCCAGCAGTGAGTGGAAAGTGACCCTAGAAGAGCAAACTGAAGCGGTAGGGGAATTTTAGAAAGAATTCTGTCTTAATTGTTTAAATATATATTAATATTGACCAATCAAAAAATCCAATTCTTTTGTATATATGAAATAATTTAGAGAGGTCAGGTTCGATTGTAATTTGATTGAAATCTTTCCTTTGTTATATCAATCAGTTTTCTTAAATATTGATTATCTCCTATAAGATTCATATGTTTTCCCATTAGTACATTTCCGATACAATCTAAATCTTGTTGTTCTATGTCTCTCCAGATCTCTAGTTAATGGACAACTAGGGATCTATAAATATAATCAAAATAGAAAATACTGGGGTATATTTTATTTATTAAAATAAAATATATTTTTTTAATTTTTTATTTATACTGGAAGCAGTTGAAAATGCTCTCTCTCTAGGTAAGGTTTTTACAGTGGAAATTCCTAGAGCAGATCGCAAAATAATCATAAAAAGATAAAAATACATATTTATGATTTGGATAGCCTAAAAAATCTCTTTTTTCTTTATTCTTCTTGAAGTTTGAAAAATACCACAGGCCGACCGCGGTTATTGACTTGTCTAGAGAATTTCTTTACCATATCACGGTTGATTAAACCAGAGAGGTTATCATAAATCGTCGTCCGTGGCTTACTTAACATGTCAACCATTTGACTCCTGGTGAGTGGACCATTCTTTTTCAAAATACCTACTAGATCTTCTTGTAAAGGGTTGAGATTTTCATCCTCAATTTCTAATTGTTTTTCATTTTCCATTTTACACACCTTTTCTCGCATAAAATAAAATTTATAATCTAGAATTGGATCATAATTATTGTATTGTTATACAATAAATATTATGTTTTTACGACATATTTAAATATGTGTCTTTGGATCAAATAATCACTTAATAATAATACACTACAAAAAACGGGATGAATCTAAAAATATGTCGAAAACTGTCGGAATAAATCGGTTTGAACAATCATCGGAAAGAAAAGTTACGGATAAGGATTTGCGACGAATTGAGTTATTCCAAGAGTTATATGAATACGTAAAGCCGGTTAACACAGTAGAGGATGATTCGACTCTAAGTGCAATGTCGGAACAAGCATCCCCAATCAATAAAATATTCTTGGAACAATACGATCAGGAGACTTATTCCAAATTCATGAGTCGACATTATTTCTCGCAAGCATTGCGAGATTAAATCAAAATCATAATTTCCATTAAAACTTCCTCCAAAAAATCTAAAAAAAACACACGAAAAAATCCAAAAAGGTGATCCTTATGGGCAGACCCAAAATCGAAAAAACTCGCAAAATGGTGCTCACATTACCCGAAGAAATCGCTATGTATATGGAATATTTCGTGAAAGTTGGAGGATTAGCCAGAACAAATTCTGACTTAGTGATCCAATTAATTAATAGTTTTGTAGATGAAAAACGTCCCACCTTAAATGACAAAGATACCTGGAAATCTTTCATCAAAAGATTGGATGAACAGAAGACAGATAAACTAGACGAGATATTCGGTGAACCCTTGGAAGAAAATGAAGAAGAAGATGAAGAATAAACATCTCTATAATTAAAATTAGTTTTTGAAACAATAGGGTTTTCTTATTTGGTATAATTCTTACTTCTATATGCCTTTTTGATTATACACATAGGTTTACTGTATGGGATTGAGAATGGTTTAGTCACCCGAAGCAGCGAATAGGCGTATTCTTGCTAGACATAACCTTTTTGAATTTCTCCAAAACGCTCAATATTCTTTGATGGATCTGTATTTGGGAGCATGGATGAAAAAAAGATTAAGGATCGTTCCGAAGAGGATGACGCGCATTTTCTTTATTTTCTAATGCTTCCTCGACGCTAGGCTGTCCTTCCATTGCTTTTCGAATCGCATTTCGTGTTGCTTTATAGTTATTAATGAATACACGTTTGCGACTACTTGCGGAGGGATGCACAAATACATTTACAATTATCACGATTTTTTCTGAGAATCCTTTTGGTAAAATTCCATCTTCTACGCATTGCATAACCGCTTTTGCAATGGCTGCTTGTGCTGGGCCGTATACTAAACTTGCATGCCGCAAGGAGGTTGGTTTTACCGTAGGAATCATGATAGTAGCCGGTTTGACTTGCATATTCGGTTCTAAAATCACCTGTAAGCCTTCTTGCTCTTCTTTATTCGATTCAGTAAGAATACGTGCATAAGCTTGTCCCACAGGTCCTTTTTTATCACCAATAAGTAAATCAATATGTGCAAGCTCTACCTGATCACCAACTAAAGATTCTCCAACCTTAAGATCGAAATTTTTGATCTTCTCGGGTGTCACGCCAATTCGGTAAAATCTGCCGGTTAATTTCTCCTCACCCAACTCGAAATAAATCTCTTTTTTCTTAAGATACCCCAATTTTTCGAGTTCGATCCGAAATTCATCCCGAAGCTCGTATGATAAGGAATCTCCCATGATGATTGGCATACGGCAGTTCCCAACTGGAACACCCATTATATTCAAGCACGATTTTACTCCTAGCGCTCCCGTTCCAGCAATCATCCGAGTGAATTTCTGAATCGTTTTCATGAGAGCTTGTGCTTCCACTAATTTGTTCTCCTTTACGAGATTAAACATCTTGAGATAAATTTCTGGAATAACATTCGCTGAAGCTAAAATTAATCCTGCTGCTCCACTCGTCAATGCTGCCAGAACATTCTCATCCCAACCAATTAGAACCGAAATCTTATCACTAACTTTTTCTAGAAGCGCTCCAAAATAGCGGTGATCACCACTGGAATCTTTTACGGCTACAATGTTCTCAATATCTGCTAAATCTTCAATCACAGTCCATGGAATGCTATATCCAGTGCAAATAGGAATATTATAAATTACAATTGGGATATCAGTTTTTTCAGCAATCGTTACATAGTGATCGTATAATCCCTTATCCTTTGGTTTCAAATAATAGGGAGACACGATAATAGCAGCATCTGCTCCAATATCAGTTGCTTTTTTGGTCGCATCAATTACCAGTTTCGTACCAGTTTCTCCGGTTCCCGCAATTACGGGCACTTTGCCATTTGCCTCGTCTACTACAATTTTAATGACTTGTAGGCGTTCCTCAAATGTCATATTCACGAACTCACCAGTTGTGCCGCATGGTACCAATCCGGTGACTCCCAGCTCAATATGTCTTCTCACGAGCGCCCGTAATTGCTCTTTATTAATGGACTCATCCTTATTAAACGGAGTTACCAGAGCCGACATAACTCCTTTAGGTCGATAACCAAACTTTCCCATTCTCATCACCTCAGTAATAGTGCAAATTCTTAGCTGCTAAAAAAGACAACCTATTTTTAGTTAAGATTTTCGCTGTAGTATTCACAGCATCCAATCGATCCAAATGATTTTGGCGTAAATGTTCCCAAATCCCCATTTCTTGAATTTTCTCTATCGGTAAAAAGTAATCCAAAATATCGGTGGGATGCTCTCTTGCCCTATCGATCTCAGGATCTCCCCCTTCATGTTTTGCACTCACATTCGCTATATTTTTGGCCAGTTCTACCAATTCTTCCCGACGATCATACGGTTGTCTCACAATGCTCTTGATAGTTTCCGTAACATGATGTTCTAGGCGTACTACATCCTTAAATCCAAAATGATTCCGTATCTGGGCTGTAAGCTCAATTGTTTTCTTATTTACAGAATTGGATAAGTTAAATCCGATTAAAGGACTGGTTCCATCTTCTCTGGCAAACAATTTAGCAGTTAGTAGGGTCCACAAACAAGAATAGGGGTTGTCATTTCCCATATATACCGAAATTTTAAATTCATTATTGATTCCCAATTTATGCAAGAAATATCCTAAGAGTACCGTTCCGGGATTGATGTTTAACACTTGCCTAATTCCATAATTCGTATAATAATACAAAAATTCTTTAATCCATTTCAATGCAAAATCATTGGGTTGCCCGACTCCCCCAAAATAGCCCGTTATCGTTTCAAGCCCGCCTAAATGGACATTAACCGGCATTCCATCTGGGCCGGGTGCAGTTCCCTTGGTATCTAAAGTTTCGACATAGGATGCACCAATTAACTGCATAGCCAAGGCCATTGCCACTAGATCACCATCTTTTTCCTGTTCCTTCATATTCCTCACGCGAATAATTCTTCCGGGCATCAATTTCCTATTCTCTATTGCTCGTTTAGCAACATCAATTAAGAATGGAAAATATTGGATAGCTGACAATTCGAGTGTAACAGCAAGGGAATTATCAAAAACTTTGGGATCATACTCGGAACCCAGTATATCTTTCTGGAAATCCGATGCACGAATGAATTTATGTTGGTCTCGTTGAGTTTGAAGCCATTTGATATCCTTCAGATAACTTGGATTCACTTTTTGGAGTTTTATCATTAAATTCTCCGACTTTCTTGCTTCAGTTGCCTTTCGATTAATTTCCTCCACTCCGCCATATTCCTTAATTACCTCCAATAAATCATTTATGAGGGGATTATCCGGGTCCAGAATGTACTCATTCAAGGACTGCAGTGCAGCATTAGAGATTTTCAATTTCTTTCGTAAATTTTCCACATCTAACCTCTCCTAAGTAGCTAGATTTTCAATTAACTACTTTATATAGTTTATTGGTCGAACTATTCATTGTTTCAAAATCTGACCTACAAGATTTTTCTAGGATTTATTGTAGTCATATATTTTAATGACTTTCAATAAGAAAATACTAAAGAAAAGAGTGGAATACGGTGAGATACATTTCAAAATTGCATTATAAAACCTTTTTCTGCACAGTACTGATTATCCTAATTTCCAGTCCATTAGTACTAACACAAGCTCATACCTCCTTTTCCGAGAATAAACCCCGGCTGTGCGTCATGCGTACAAGCCGTCCAGCAAACAACAACCTATATGTGGATGATAGTAATAAGCTGAGCTTAGCCGAATCCTCTTCTGAGATTCTATTTACCGATTCATCAGTGTTTGGGAACTGTCTAATGGAAGTAATACGAAATAGCGAAAATGCCGAAGTGAAGGTATTGGTTGTGTTCCAAGAGGGAATTTCCCCTCAAGAACAACGATCATTATTGAACCGCGTCGGATTCGAGTATATATTTTACAAGCATTACGAGAATTTTCCCATCGCACAAATAGCGGTATCTCTAAAGGAATTACGTATTTCTCAAGAAAAATTGGAGCAGATAACTCAGATTAAAAAATTGTTTCTGGACACTACCCTAAACATACCCGCTCTTCAAAACCCTCCACATAGTGCAATGTTGATAGATGAAGAAAATTGGTGGTTACAAGCAATCGGTGCTACGGGACTAACATATAATGGAACAGGAGTAAGAATTGCCATACTGGATACAGGTATCTATTCGAATCATGCGGATTTTGCATCAAAAACTCCCCCAACCATCCATACGAATTTTGCATCTGATGAGGGGATTCGAAATTCTTCTGATTATAAAGATATTCATGGTCATGGTACTCATGTTGCTGGTATTGCTGCGGGAACGGGGGCTTCATCTTTAGGAAAATATCAAGGCGTTGCCTCTGGGGCATCTATTTTGAATGTAAAAGTGTTAAACGATTATGGTGGTATCACGGACTCAGATGTTATCGATGCAGTGGATTGGATCATCTCCGAAAACAAGGCTGACATCATCAGTATGAGTTTTCGAACAAATGCGCAAGATAGCGTATATAATCCCGTATCAATTGCACTGGAAACTGCAACAAGAAACGGTATCGTAACAGTGGCTGCCGCAGGGAATGATGGACCGCAATTTCTTACTGCAATCCATCCGGCAACGGCAAATTCAGTAATTTCCGTTGGAGCGATAGACCGAAATCTAAATGTAACGAGTTTTAGCTCTTTGGGACCGTCCTTTATGGGAAACACCATCCCCGATATTCTTGCTCCCGGTCAAGACATAATCGCACCTGAAGCAATGAATTCCCTAATTGGGTTAGGAGAACGCTATACGAATAGCCAAATATCTGGATCACAACCGAACTCAGACTACATCATTCTCTCCGGAACCAGTATGGCTACTCCCATGGTATCAGGAGCGATCGCTCTCATCTTAAATGCGTACCCTGATTTAAGTCCGGAAGGTGTTCGAGCCTCATTGTATCATGGAGCATATCTTCCTCCACAATATCTAGGGAAGTATGCAGCAAATGGTATAGGTGCTGGAATTGTAAATGTCAGTGCCTCTATCGCGTGGTTGGATTCCTTAACCGATCCTTATTCAATTGTGCAAGCCTTTCCAGATACACTGCCATATGAACCCTTAGATCTTCTATCCTACCCAGGAGATTCCCAAAGCTTCAATATTTCGATATTTTCTGCAAAATCTACCCCATTGTCTATTAGTATCACTACATCTGACTCCCCCAACATCGTAATTACGTCTAACATAAATTCAACTAGTTTTTCAACCCATTCTGTACAATATGTAGAATTCATGTTCAAAATTCGAGAAAATGCATCGATGGGGTTAGAAACGGGTTCCATTTTTCTCAATGATACTGGAACTGGGTGGATATTAGAGCAAATTGATTATACTATTAATATTAATTATCCAAAGGGGAGAGTCTATTTTGATGCATTGCATGGTATGAATGATATATATCCCAAATGGTCAAGTGGATTTTCCCAAATCGAAATTTATCACGCGATGAAAACACTCCACATGAATGGTTATCAATTAGTATATTCCATGCAAAACTGGACGATGGATACTCAATCCCAATTGATTTCACGGTTACTCACCCCAGATTTACTGTCCACCATGGATATCGTAATACTTCAAACACCGGTAATAGGTTACACAAATGAGGAAATGGTAGCACTGAAAGAATTTATCGAACAAGGAGGGTCGCTTCTCATACTAGGGACACGATATCAAACCATGGCAATGAATTCTCTAAATACACTGCTACAGTATTTAGAAACAGATATTTTGATCCAATATGAGAACATATTTGATTATAGGGATGTGGGATTTGGATATATCCTCGACAAATATTCTATATCTGATGTGGATACCGATTCTCCCATATTTACTTCCGGAGGTAGCTTCGCATTTTGGTATGGTGCAACTTTACAAACGGGATCAAATGCTGCATCCATTGCGACTCTGCAAGACAAAACGATTGTTGCCTCTCATGAGTCGGGAACTGGAGGAAACATCGTAGTGTGGTCAGATTATCATTGGGTACGTAATGACATTTACAGTTCGTCCCAAACTCCCATTCTCTTAAATCTATTTGAATACTTAAATTCTCAGAATTCACAAGACTATAGTATCACCGTAAATATTAACACAACACATCCAACGGACGGAGATCGAGAATTTTTCTTATCAATTCTAAACTCACATACAAATGAACCTGTAACAGATCGGATTTATGGCGTATCTATTAACGCGTCGATTATTTCACCAACAGAGATCGTTAAACCATTAATCTTGAACTCTTTAGGCAATGGTGTATATTCTAATACCTCATTTAACCTGAACAGTTCAGATTATCGTCCATATACGATCGAAATAAGTATAAGTTCCCCATCAGGAGGGATCACGACGTCGTATCAGTTATATCAAATCAACGGAACAAATCAGGTAGAAATAGGTGACCCCACTATATTTCATTCAAAAATTACGCGCTCACCTGGCTCCACAAATGATATTCGATATGTGGGAAATATGATGGGTTTGATTTCGGAACTATATGGAAGTCTTACCTCCGAATCTATTTACTGCAGTTATTCTATAAGGGAATCTGTTATCCCTCTGATCCCAACTGGAGTGAATTATAACCATACGTTTACACTTACTTCCAATGATTTTGGGGGGTTGTTTGTATTTTTTGCAGTTGCCAAGTCTCCCGATAACTACACCAATTTCGAAGTTACTCGAGCAGTCTTTCGAATTGAAAACCATCTCCCAGAAATTGATGAAAAAAATTCCTATTTTAATGATCTGGCATTTGAGGAAACTCGCACTGAAACTTCCTTATATATTCTTCAAGTCAACAATATTGGTAAAATCAAATTAACAGTAGATGTAGAGGAAACTGTAGTCTATGAGGACTCATCTAGCGAATTATATATGATTGCCCATTATACCGCCGCTGTGAGCGCTGGATCCGCTTTCGATCCCTTGTATCCCAACACTATACCTACTTCCCTTCTCACTTATAATACAGATCAAAATAATTTTCAAGGGGAGTTCAAAATTCCCGCATCCTTATGGTTTTCGGGTGCGAAAAGTTATGTAGAGGTGCCACAGCAGTCCGAGGGTGAGCAAAAAATCATTTATTTTTCCGTACTTTGGATTACAGTTAGAGATACCGATGGAGGGACGATTGATTACGTGATTTTGATGTATGTTAATATTCTCTTTGATCTTTCAACTTTTCTAAAGTATTTGCCGTATCTTATTGTTATACTAGCCATAATCGGTGTAGCGATAACAATAGCAGTTACAATAAAAAAGCGAAGAAGAAAACAAGCTTCGTCCTCTCCCTATTCTAATATAACTTACGTTAATCAAGGCAATGTATATTGCATGAACTGCGGAAGACAAATTCAATCCTCATTCAATGTATGTCCGTATTGTGGTAACTCCCAATTATAAGCAATACACGATGATGATTTCGGGATGAATCCTCACATGGCGTTATTTCCCCCTTTTTTCCCATTTCGGAACATATTTTCAACGAATTCCCTCCAAATGAGAAAAATTTTAAAAGATGAAATCATCATTGGTATTTCTACTCAGTAGGTTATGTGAATAAAATGAGTCAAGTGGATATAGAATCTCTAGAACGTCTCAAGCAATTGAAAAATCCTCATGTCATATCTATTGTAGAAAAATATGTAGAATTGCTACAGCCCTCAAGTATGAAAGTAATAACCGATTCTGAAGAAGATTACGAATATATTCGCACAAAATCTATTGAATTGGGAGAAGAGGCTCGACTCAATACCTCTGGTCATACAATTCACTTCGATAGTTATTATGACCAAGGTCGGGACGTTGCAGGTTCAAAGATCCTAATCCCCAAAGATATGGTGCTCAGTAATCGACAAAATACCATGGATCGAGAAGAAGGTTTGAAAGAAATTCAGGAACTTATGCGAAGCGCGATGAAAGGAAAGCAGATGCTCGTGTGTTTTTTTGCATTAGGTCCAACTAATTCCCAATTCACTCAATGCGCTATGCAGATCACGGATTCATATTATATTGCCCATTCTGAAGATATTTTATATCGGAAAGGATTTGAGCAATTTAAGCACTTAAACGGTAGCGCCGATTTCTTTTTATTTGTACATTCAGCAGGAGAACTGGAACATTCGGTTTCAAAGAACATTGATAAACGAAGGATCTATATTGATTTGGTGGGAAATCAAGTGTTATGCGTTAATACACAATATGCAGGAAACAGTCTTGGATTAAAGAAGCATGGATTACGTCTTGCAATATATAAAGCAAACCGGGAGGACTGGTTAACCGAACACATGTTTATTATGGGAATAAAACCCGCAGAAAAAAATCGAACAACCTATTTTTGTGGGGCTTACCCGAGTGCTTCGGGAAAAACTTCTACTGCTATGATCCCTGGTCAAACCATTGTAGGAGATGATATTGCATACATTCGCACTAGTAAAAAAGGCTATGCAAGAGCTGTAAACATCGAATCAGGAATTTTTGGAATTATTCAAGATGTCAATCCCATGGACGATCCTTTTATTCATCATGTGCTTATAACACCCCGAGAACTGATTTTCTCCAATGTACTTATCTATGAAGGAAAGCCCTATTGGGTTGGCATGAGTAATTCCTATCCAGAATCTGGTATAAATCATTATGGAAATTGGCAAAAGGGATTAAGAGACGAAGATGGTGTTGTTATCCCTGCTTCCCATCCAAATGCGAGATACACTATTCGTATACGAGACCTTCAAAACATCGATCCTAATTTACATGATCCAGAGGGTGTAAAAGTGGAAGGGATTTTTTATGGAGGAAGAGATTCAGATACGAACGTGCCAATTCTGGAGAGTCTCTCTTGGGATCATGGTATTTTTATCGGAGCAACACTGGAATCCGAAACCACTTTTGCTACACTAGGAAAACCGGGCGTACGGAAATTTGATCCCATGGCTAATCTAGACTTTTTGGTTGTTCCTCTGGGAACATATCTCACCAACCATTATAATTTCGGTTCCCGACTAAAGTACCCCCCGAAAATATTCTCAACCAACTATTTTTTGAAAATTGATAACACCTATTGTAACCAAAAAGTAGATAAAAAAGTTTGGGTGTTATGGGCGGAAGGGAGAGTACATGAGGAATTTGAAGCCATTAAAACTCCTATTGGCTACATACCTCGATATCAAGATTTACAGTTGTTGTTTCAAGATGTGTTAAATCGGATTTATACCAAAGAACAGTACGCATATCAATTCTCAATTCGAATTGGGAAACTTCTAGAAAAACTGGAACGGGTAGAAAAATTTTATCTCACTGAATCCAATATTCCTAAACGATTTTGGAATATGGTAAGTACTATCCAGAAGGAATTGTATCAAATGAAAGGGAAATATGGAAAAGAAGTAATTTCACCCTTTGAACTTCAATAAAACTCTAATTCTCAGTTGAAGGATCTTCCTCTTCTGACTCTTTGGGTTGATTTCGTGATAATATCTCATCCAATTTCTTCCGATCTTCTGGGTCCATATTTTCCATTGCCTTTTGTTGCTGTTGCATCATTTCGAATAAGAATTCTGTATGCATTCCTTGGCGAAATATCAGATCTTGACGTATCACATTAAAAAGCACGGGAATGGAGATTTGCATAGTTTTTATTTGTGCAAATGCCAGTTTGGCATCATCCCGCATTTCTGCGAGTTCCTCTTTTGTCATGGGACCCTGACCAATCCCCTCGCACTTATCTTCATCAATAACATTAAATCCCCCTCCATCATATTCAAGTGGATAGGTCCTGCAACTTAAGGGACGATATTGGTACACCAAACACTCTCTTTTTTCCAAATTAAATAATGGACATCGTTTCTCATCGATATGTGGTTCAACAGGCTCCTTCTTTTCTTCATTTTCCAAGTCTTCGTTTGAGGACTTTTTTTTATTTTCACCCGATTCCGTTTTCTCCATCTGTTTTTTGTACATTTCCTGTTGTTTTTCTAAATATGGTTTGTAAACGTCGAATTTCAGAGGAGACAAGATAAGATCATATCCTCCTTTCATAGTTCGATATATCTTTAAATAAGGAATAAAATTATCCACCACGCCATTTTTAGCCCACATTTCCAAATCCCAGAATGTAATAGGAATTGGTCCCCGATTTTCACAACACCAACCACATTGGGTGCAATGGAAAAGAAATCTGCTTTTTCCAGAGTTTTCATCCGTTGACACATCCGTTTTGGTTTTTGTTTTCTTCTTTGCCATGTCGTTCACCATTTGAATCTTACAAAGAGCTTAACGGTTCTTGATTTTTTAATTTTTTTTTCTCAAAAAATCACGAAAGTTTAATTTTTATTCCAACTTGATACAAACACGCCTTGTGATGAGTATGAGTAAAAAATCCTATAAATTCGAAAAACTGAAAGATCCTGAAACATCCACCACGACCTATCCCCACAAACATTGCCCCGTATGCAACCGAATGGTAGATCCTGCAGAGCAATACTGCTCGGAAGAATGCCAAGATGTGGTAAAGAAACGAGACAAGAAGGGAAAAATTCGGATGTTTATTATGATCGGTGTTGCAGTTGCTGCCATCGTTGTAGTTTTGATACTAACACTAGTTTTGAATCGATAATTTTACTCATTCCGAAAGATTGAAAAACGGTGGCGAATCCAATTTAGATCCATAAGACTCATAAATGGACCCAATCGCGGTCCCGTCGTTCTACCAATTAATATCAAGTAAATCACTTGAAACAGTTTTTGCACACTGATTCCGGTGCTTTCACGGATTTGTATCATGGATACCTTAAGTGTCTCTTCGTTGACTTCTTCCACTGAGAGTAACCACTCTGAGAAAACCTTCAAACTTCTTCGCTGTTCCGAATCGATTAATTTCAAGATTTCTGGTGTAAGAATTTTCGGGACCTCAAATAAATCGACTTTACTTTCTAAACGTACTTTTTCGGTGGGATCCTCAGTCTTTTCAATAAGTGTTTTGATATAATCCAACCATCGACTTGTCTGCTGCAATCGTTTTCGAAGATAGGATTTGGAAATCACAGCTGATATTTGTTTTTGTCTTTGTGTCAGTTGTGCTTTTTTCATTATCTCATCGAATGAGATAAATTCTCGTAATTGAACCATATTGACAAGAAATTTAAGCGGAATTTGAGGGGGACATCGTTTTTTCAATCGTTTTGTATAAATCAACGGATATAGAAACTTGACCTCTCGTTTTACCCGTTCCCGTTCTTTTTCTTCCGTCTTAACATATTCAGCCATTTTTTTCTCCAATTTTGGATGTATATCAAAATGTGACTGTTTTTTTATCCGTTCTTTAATTAAATTTTTCTTATTTTTTGTTATATTCTCCCTTTGTAGCGGATCAACTTCTTTTTGAATTTCAATGTTTATCTCACGGGTTATTTGGATTTCCAAATCTCTTATCAAATCTTTTTCTATCCGGGTCTTGAATTCTCCAACTTTTTTGTCCAAATCAAATGGCTCTTCAATTTCATAATAGATCCGTTCAATCCGTTCATATTCGTCATAAAGTAATGCCAACTCTTCGATCCGAAATGAAATATGACGGGATGGATTGGTAGTTAAGACTAACATCCGCAATAGTTCAGGTTCTGCCATAGAATAATAAGTTTTGGGCATAAACACGATCCCTTTACTAGTACCCATATCGGTATCCCCCAAACGCATCCATTCGAAACCCAATCCCACTGGTCCAATATAATTATAAATCTTAATACATAAATCGGTAGCTACATCCCAAGAGCCTGTAATTTTGGTAAAGTGATCCTTTCCTGAACACTCAAATAAGTTTTTTGGATCTAAAGCCCATTTTGCAGGCCAATCTAATCTCCAATTCAATTTTACTAATCCACTAGAAATCAGTACTTCCCCTGCATATTCACATGCTGGACAATTATAACTAACGGTATCTTTCTCTTTATTATATTGAATCACTCGATTGGGAGAGATCTCTCCTTTAGTATTCTTTATCTGTGTTCTTCCGCAAGATTCGCACACTACCATTGCAGGCATCCAATGCTCATACATCTTATACCTTTCCTCTTTCTCTTCTTTCGTCATTGCATGGGTCAAGTGAGATAACACGATCTCCTTAACAAGGTTGGCTTTTTCTAATCCGATACGAATCTGTTCCTGCATATCAGCTTGTTGGTATAATTTATGGGTCCATATGACTTGAATTTCCACCCCAAAATCAGGAAACGCATTGATCAATTCCTTACCAAAATATTCTGCATAGGAATTAGCCTTAATATCATTAAAAGGTGAGGGAATCCGCGCGAAAGGTCGTCCTACATATTTATTTGCGTAGGACTTATCAATATATGGGGGAAATCGCTTAGCAGCATCATACGTATCCAGAAAAATACGGAAAATAACATCTTTTCCTTTACTTTGCAGAATTCTCCGAATAGCGTCTCCAATAATGATTTCTCGCATAAATCCCATATGCACGTGACCAGAAGTAGTTTTTCCGGCAGAAATCACTATTGGTTCCTGATTTCTTGCCAGAATTTCCTGTACAACTGGTTCCAACCAGTGGATTGCATATTTCTCACCCATTGTAAATCATGTTCAACAATGCTGTATTTTAGAAAAATTTTTACAATTTCCTTGTTTTTTCTACTAGACCCTCTTTGAGAATTGCCGTATTGAATCGAGATATTTGTAAGCCTGACAAATGTGCCCCTAGCCCTCGAAAACCTTGCATAGTCAATTGTCCTTCATGTAGGACGGGATTGGAGACGATCGTTCTAGAGAAAGATGGATTTCCGCACCTGAACGAATCCTTATGTACGGGAGCAGGAATATGCGTGAAGAAGTGTCCCTTCCATTGCTTCACAATTGTGAATGTTCCGGATGAGTTGAAAAAAGATCGAACGCATCGCTATGCTCCAGATGGATTTAGTTTATTCCGAATGTTATCTCCAAAGAATGGAAAAGTTCTTGGAGTAATCGGGCAAAATGGTATTGGAAAATCCACCGCTTTAAAGATTCTCGCTGGGGAAATTAAAATGAATTTGGGAAGATTTGTAGAAAATGGGGATGAACCACCCAGTTGGGATGAAATTATCACCTATTTTCGGGGGTCGGAACTCCAAGCATTCTTGGAAAATATTAAAACCCGAAATCAAAAAGTGGTATATAAACCGCAAAACATCACGGAAATCCCCGAAAAAGTCAAGGGAACTGTCGGTAACATTCTAAAAAAAATTGATGAACGTGGTGCGTATGAATCCGTTCTTTCCTCTTTGTCTTTAACAAAACTAATCGATCGAGAAGTTTCCGTCTTAAGCGGAGGGGAACTCCAACGATTTGCGATTGCTGCCGCTATTTTACGAGATGGTTTTTGCTATTTATTTGATGAACCCTCCTCCTATTTGGATGTAAAAGAACGTTTAAAGGTGGCAGAAGCGATCCGAGGGTTATCTCAACAAGGAAAGACAATCGTCGCAGTAGAACATGATCTGGCAATATTAGATTATTTAAGCGATTATGTATCATTATTATATGGTTCAGCTGGAGCTTATGGGATTATCTCCCATCCACATGGAGTGCGTGTAGGAATTAATATTTATCTAGGAGGGTATATACGAGATGAAAATATGCGTTTTCGGGAGCAAGCTATCGAATTCCATACTCGTCCGCCTTTAGAAACCTTATTTTCAACAGGAAATGTACTATTTGAATACCCCGATATGATCAAAACTTTAGGAGATTTTAAACTTACGGTGTACGGGGGCGAAATCCATGCAGGAGAAGTGATCGGGATTTTGGGACCAAATGGAATTGGAAAAACTACCTTTATCAATTTGATTGCAAAAAAATTCCCACCCGATCATGGAAAAATCGACATAAAAAAACTAAAAGTAGCAATAAAACCCCAATACTTCGCAGGTGAATCCGATGTAAAAGTGGAAGATATCCTTCGGAAAATCAAAGCTACTGGTGATTTTGCTGCACAGTATAAACGTAGAATTTTAGACAATTTCGAACTAAGCCGGCTTACCGATCGTTTCTTGAATGAGCTCAGCGGAGGAGAGTTGCAACGAGTAAAAATTGCTGAGTGTCTAACCACCCCTGCTGATATTTACCTTATCGATGAGCCTTCCGCTTTTTTGGATGTGGAGATGAGATTGCGTGCATCTCTTGTGATCCGACGGTCTATTGAGGAAATCAAAAAATGTGCTTTTGTTGTCGAACATGATATTATATCGCAAGATTTCATTTCCGATTCCTTACTGGTGTTTGAGGGTACTCCTGGGATCGAAGGACTTACCACTCCCCCGCAAGATCTACGATCCGGAATGAATCAATTCTTAAAAAATATGGATGTAACTTTCCGGAGAGACCCTAATACGGGCCGCCCTCGTGTAAACAAGCGTGGTTCCAAACTTGATAGTTATCAAAAATCCATAAATGAATATTATTATATTCCTAAAAAAGGAGAGGAATAATCTTCTCCTAAAACCTTAAGTGCGTATATTCCATGAATAAGATGATACAATGCAATCCGACCACCCCTCAAAAGATATCATTGGATCTGAATCCCGGGAATTAGAAGGAAAGACGATTTGTGTATGTATAACAGGAAGTGTAGCGGTATCAAACGTTCCCGGACTTTGCAGACAATTGATGAGATGTGGTGCTGAAGTCTATTGTGTAATGAGTCCCTCCGCAACACGCTTGATCCATCCTGATTTATTACATTGGGCTACGGGAAATTCCGTTATTACCAAGCTAACTGGGAACATTGAACACGTTATTTTAGCGGGGGAGCGCCCAGGACAATTTGGAAAAGCGGATGTTATTCTTGTATGTCCAGCGACGGCGAACACCATCTCAAAAATTGCCTGTGGAATAGATGATACCCCTGTAACTACAGTGGTAACTACTGCATTCGGGAGCAAAACTCCAATTATAATAGTGCCGGCTATGCATGAGAGCATGTACAAACACCCAATCATCCAAGAGAATATCGAAAAATTACGCAGATTGGGAGTGGATTTTATTCAACCTCGCGTAGAGGAAAACAAAGCAAAAATCGCTGAGACAAACGACATTATTTTTCATGTTATGTGTAAGATTCATACCCCAAAAGATTTGTTGGGAGTAAATTTTCTCATTACCGCAGGACCGTGCCGGGAATATCTGGATCCTATTCGCTTCATAACAAATCCTTCCACCGGACGCATGGGAGTCGAATTAGCGCGAGAAATCAAACTTCGGGACGGTGAAGTAACTTTAATTTTGGGGAAAACTTCAATATCTATCCCACCCGAAATACAAATTCTTAATGTAGAAACTTCAGAAGATTATCTTATCACAGTGACAAACGAACTGAAAAATAAAGTTTATGATGTATTCATCTCATCCGCTGCCATAAGCGATTTTAGACCAAGTAGAAAATCTTCTGATAAACTCCAATCGGATGCGGGATCTTTTACGATGGAGTTCCTTCCCACACCCAAAATTATCAAACATGCAAGAGAACTAAATAAAAAACTCGTTGTTGTAGCATTTAAAGCGGAATCAAACTTGTCTGAAGAGGAACTGTTGAGAAGAGCTTACTCCCGTTTAATGGAGTCGGATGTAGATCTCATGGTAGCAAATGATGTGGGAAAAGAACAGCGTGGATTTGAATCAAACACTAATGAAGTGTTTATTATAGATAAAAAGAAAAAGATCATTCACATTCCTTTATCTACCAAACAACAGTGTAGCGTGGAAATTATTAACCAGATCAAAAAAATATTACGAAAAAATTGACAATTTACCTCCATTAATACTCAAGCTTGCCGTCTTCTCTTTTTTGACACATACCGTTTAAAAAATGGGCAATTCTTGATCACCTAACATTTAAATTCGAATTATGATTGGTAGGAAATTGAAAACCAAAGAAATATACCACAGTAATAAATCATTATTTCTAAAGGAGTTTTAGCAAGCTCCAAATTTCGAGTAATAAATACCTAAATGTGAATATAATCTGGCGTTATCATAATGTCTAGTCCAAATTCAAAATCCGATAGCAATATCGATGCTAAATCAAGTAGTTCCAGTTCTAAATTGCGCAAACCAAAGAAAATCTCAACGCAAGAAAAATTGGGAGACATTAAAGAAGCGTCCATAGCGAAATTCATGCGAAAACGAACCCAACTCGTAGGATTTGATTATGGACATTTCAAGCATGCGCAATACGCGGTAGAATTCACTGATAATGCTTTGGATGCGATTGAAAAATTCCAATGGGATGCGGAAACAAATTTAGAAACTCTAAAAAATAACACCGCAAACGCAATTGCAGAATTCCAGAGATTTGATCAAGAAACCGAAACGCTGATCTCAAAAGTAAAACAGAACGACTCTGATCTGGTGGGATCCCTTAATAAACTCTATAAAGATGTTCCAAAAATAATTGAAAAAATAAAAATTGTCAATATAGAAATCCAAAATTTAGTAGGTATAGGATTAGGGGAAGTTAGTGCGCTAGAAAAAAGTTCCTTAAAGGGTTCTGTAACAGCATCGAATTTTTCGCAAAAAATTGAGGAATTCTTATCGGAATTTACGCAAATTAAGACAGCGTATTCCAACATCATAAGCCAAATCGATGGAATGGATAAAAATCCCCAATTCATTTTTACTCTCGATAAAGAGCTTTCCCTGGAAAACCTAAGCTACATTTCGAATGGAATTCCCAAATCCACCTTTGAGCGACAAATCAATGATTCCTTAAAATCAAATTTGCGAAAATTCATGGAATCCACCCAAGAAGACTCCGATGATGAGGAAGAAATCGAAGAAATTGAAGGTACTGAGTCAGACTTACCTGAAATTGATGGGATTGATCAATTGGAGCAAACCCTTGATTTAGAATCCATCCAACAAGAGGCATCCCGACAAGAAGATAAGAATGATGAGGAAGTAAACCAATTGAAAAAACTTCACAAAAAAGAAAAGGAACTCGAAATGGAACTTCAAACTTTGGTGGACAGGCTAGAACATTTCACATCTCCCGTAGGAGATATTATAGATAACGAACCGCTTGTTATCCTAAAACTTAGTGAAGAAGAACCCCCTGAAGTCTACCGCGAAAAAGGAGATCGGTCTGATTCTTTTCTGTATACATTAGAAGTGTTTGATAATGGAACCGGTATGAAACCCGAAGATTTGATGAAATTTGGGAAGTATCTAGCGTCAAGTAAAAGCCAAAAATTACGACAGACACGTGGTAGTCAGGGTTTTGGGTCCCCTAGCGCATTTAGTGATGCACAAAACACAACGGGAAAACCCATTACCGTTATATCAAAACATTCCTCCCAATTGTATGGGGTATGCTCCGAATTTTTCACCACAGAGAAAAATACTAAGGTGTTTGTTGTGGATCCCGTAGAGGTAGAAACTCCATTCATCCATGGCACCTATGTAAAACTCCAATACTTGAATAAAACTTATAATCGGGGCTTTGTGGACTCCTATATTGAAAAAACAGCTCTAATGAATTCCCACATTAGTTTTATTTACATTGATCCCTATGATGAAGAGCATTTTTATCCAAGGAGGGTAACATATTTTCCGAAAGAACCAAAATACGCACTCCCCCATCCGTCCTCTATAAAAATTGGAGATTTTCAAGATCTTCTGCGCGCATCTGAGAATTTAACTGTAAAAGCCTTTCTCACCGAAAACTTTGTTAGGATTAGCAGTAATTTGGCAAAATCCGTCGTAAATACAGCGGAATTTGAAATTGAGTGCAAATTACGACTCTTGAATCTGGGAAATGGATTTTTATCCGCAATTTCCAAACCAACTGATATGATGACTTTTACTCGGGAAGAATCTCGGATTTATGGACATTCGAAAAATCCCCGAATGAAATATGTCGGCTATCTCATTGAAAATGAATTAAAAGATAAATTGTGGATTCCCATCCAAGATTACAACCAGATTTTAAAAAATCGTCATGTGCTCTTGAAACAGCAAAAAAGTCTTGAAAAAACCAACATAGATCCAGAAATCAAGAAAAAGGATCAAAAGGAAATTGAAAAAGAGCTCAAAGACGTAAATGGTGAACTTGAAGGCATCGAAAATCAAGTCCAAAAAATTAAACAAAAATTAAATGAAATTCTCACCAATGCTCCTCTGAGCGATGAAATTAAACATGATCAGTCCATGGAAAAAATTGAGGAAATAATCGGGTATTTATTGATATCGAAAACCAAACCTGCAGAACTGACTCAGATCCAGATCGAGCATTTATACATGGCGTTTAAAAATCAACAATATCTTGCTCCTCCTACAGATACCGCTATCCCAGTGGGAGAATCTGCAATAGAAACTGCAATAATTAAGCAGTACAATCTTACTGTATCCAATCGTGTGGACTATTTTGGCAATTCCGAAGATTCTATCCAACAAATTGGTGAGTATGAACGAAGAAAATCCATTAATAATAATCTTTCAAAATTTATTACTCCTACTTTGCTCGGAGATGGTGAATTACAGGAATTCCTAAACTATAATCCAACTATTAGACCGGAAGTATATTCGGAAATCATTTCGGAATTGGATCTCGTGCACACTATTGGAGATGATTTTGTCGCTGCAAATACTCGACGACCTACAAGCGGAAAAGGGTTGGCATTTGTTGTGGAAGCCGTCATGGCGTATAGCCCAAATAAAATTCCATATGCAAAAAAACCATCCCAAGTTATTACGAGATACGTGAACCGAACTCCGAAAATGCGGGATAATGCTGATTGTGCCTTATGGGAGGGAATTCAAAGCGTTAATTGGAAAAGCTATAAAGTCCCTGATACTTTCGATAATGGGATTCCAAAAGGCAATTACGTGATTTATGTCAATTGTTCAGGACCTTATACTCATTTGATGTTTAAATCCCAAAGCAAAAATGCTCTCGCAGAAGATGAAATCCTCATTAAGGAAGTGAAATACTGCCTTGAAGCAATCGGTCGAAAACTGCGTCTGTATATGAATAAGAAGGAAATACGCGAAAAACGATCCAAGCGATCCCGTTTAATCGAAAAAAATATTCCTATTTTTGTCAATGCAATATATAATATCGCCAAACACAATGAAAAATACCGAAATCTAAAAAAATTCACCTTAGAACAAAAGATCAATGAAGTACTTTCAATTGAAACCAACCCTACCGTAAGTGAAAAAGAAATTCGAGAGGTAAAGCAAACCGTAGTCCCTATGGCGGTTATAACAAAATTAGTAGGAAAATCTGAGGCGCCCCCTTCTACTGGAGAATCCATCGAACCTAGCACAATCCCTCCGAAACTTGAGCTTAAACCTCAAATGATTCCAGAATCTAAATTTTTGGAGGTTCCTGCTAAAACTTCTCCGCCATCAACAACAGTATCAACCCTCCCACACGTGGAAACTAAAGCGGAAAAAGTAACTACAACTACAGAAGTGACCAATGAGAGCATATTAAATGCCCTTTCGGACGATAATTGGCATCCTACCAGTGATATTGTAAAAATACTTGGAATATTCACTTTTTACGATGCACGATTGCTAAAATTAAAATTAAAAGCTCTGGCAACCAAAGAACGAATATTATATGGCAAGAAACAAGGGAAGGACGTCTGGAAAAAAAAATAAAAGCAGGTACATGACATGGCGGTTAAATCCAAACAATTATACAATACAAATAAGTATAAAAAAGTACGGGCTTTATATGAAGAGGGTATAGAACGAATTGTGCAAATGGAAGGGAAGGAATTGCAATTACCAAAGGGAGTGGCAAAAATTGATGACCTTACTACCCAAGAGGCTAAAGAACGATTGCATCTTATTGTGGATGGGCTGATTGCGCAAATTATGTTGACAGGTAGACCCATACTTAAAATGCCTAATCGTTCCTCAACAAATATCATTTGGGATGAGATAAACGACATGCTCCTTATGGGTGAAAATACAACATCCAAATCCTTGCTCTCCCTATCCAGTGCTACTGATATGGCACGATTGGCACGTGTAATGGAAATCGTAAATGATCTCTTTGAGGAAAACATACATACTACGAAACGAGATTTATTTTACACGGATGTGAATCTATTCAAGGAACAAAAAAATTCAGATATCCTAATCGAAGATCTTGCAACCATTTTGTACGCTACTAGAAACTCCACCCATATTATAGCTTCGGCGATGGGTAACTGCGTTGGTCGTCTTTGCATTCGGGATGGAACCGATGTACTGGACTTGTCACGTATGGGATCTCAAGGATGGCAAGTTAATCCCGCATTAGATAATGTGGAAATTCTGGAAACTGATGCGGAATTTGTACTCGTGGTAGAAAAAAATGCTGCGATGGTTAGACTCGCAGAATCACGATTTTGGGAACAATTCCCATCCATTATTATGGCAGGAAGAGGACAAGGTGACATGGCTAGCCGAATGTTTTTGCGGAAACTGTCCAAAATGGGCTTACCCGTGTTCTTACTGGTTGATGCCGACCCCTATGGGAGTTATATCGCCTCCGTATATATGAGAGGATCAAAACGTCTTAGTTATGAATCCCCCTTTATGGCTACTCCAGACTTGCATTTACTGGGGGTATTGGCAAAAGATCTGGATGAATACAGCATCCCTCAGGAAGTGAGAATCCCCTTCTCAGCACAAGATACAAAACGAGCAAAAGAATTACTGAAAGAGGACTTTATCAAGGCAAATAAAAAATGGGAGGATGATCTGCGGTTAATGCTGAAAGATGGGAAAAAAGCAGAAATTCAAGCGTTTACCACAAAAGGATTCAAATTTCTTGTCGATGAATATCTCCCAAGAAAATTAGAAACAGGAGATTGGATCTAATGAATATGAAAGTATTTCGGTTGTCAGATGGCCGCATTGTGCAAATTGCGAGTAAAGAAAAAATGCGTAAATGGACTGGAGAAGCTCCTCTTGTATATATCAATTATATTCGAGATATTCGACTCCGTACCTATGGCTCCAAAACGGATCAGAAAGAAATGTCGATGTATCTGGATGAAGCCATGGAAGAAATTGCGATTCCCACCCTTATCAAAGCGTTAGAATCCTATAATGAAGAGGAAGTGATCGGGATCCTAATGCGTATTGAAGAACTAAGCCGAAAAAGTCCTGATCTTATTAAAACAACCCTTTCTCATGTGGAACGTAAACAACATAACCCCAATTCAGAAATCGCCGCCTTAGCGCAGAAAATCCAAAAAAATTATGATCGGGGGATAAAACGGAGGGAAATCAAAAAATCTCTTGCGGAGAATGAAAAAATTGGCGGAACCGATGCTGAACTCGATCAAAAACTTCTACGGGGAGTAATCTCCGAGACTGAATATCTTCGATTAAAAAAGCAAAGAATTCAAGCGTATCAAGATTTGGAAGAATAAATCCTCCATCTCATAATAACCTTGAAAGGAGACGATGATACACACCAAATTTTGAGGAATTTTTCCAATGAGAAATTATAGTTACACTGAGTCCCCAAGAATGTTATTGTGGATAGGATGACCACAATGTTATTTAGCACAATCACCAAAATATACTAAACTACAAAATACGAAAGTCTTAAGGAATTGTAGTGTCTAGTATAAATAATTAAACAACAGAGTATGCGTTAAAGAATGGTGCGCTACACAGAAGACAAGAAGATTTTTATAAAAATCCTCTATTGGGGTTGTGCTGCTGGTGGAAAAACAACTGCAGTCGATACACTATACCAGCTCTGTTCAGAACAACCAATGGATGTAATCCCCACGGGAACTCTGAAAAAGATTGCAATGGCATCCGGATCTACATTGTATTTTGATCGGGGAATTTTTCAAAATAAACGAGAAAAATCATTATATTACCATGTTTTTACGGTTGCAGGGCAAACCCGATTCGGAAAAACCCGGAAAATTCTGTTTGAAGACACGGACGGGGTTATCCTTGTCGTTGATTCTCAAAAAAATCGATTACAAGACAACATCGAAAGTCTAAGAGAACTAAAGAAAGTAGCGGAAGGAAAACTAATAAGTGAAATCCCCCTTTTAGTTATGTTGAACAAGCGCGATCTCGCAGATATCATAAGTATTGGGGAATGGGAAAACATATTGAAGGAAGCGGGACTCTATTTCGAGCATTCTGATCCCCTAAGCGAATGGAATCCCCTTATTTATGAAACGGTTGCATTACACAATAGTGCACAAAATGTTTACCGTATCTTCAGTGAGTGTGCTCGACGGTGTGTTATGTATACTGTATATGGGGATGGGAAAGCTCCAGAAAAGAAGAAAGTAAAATTACCACCAGACGTCCCCGATTTATAATTTAAACACGTAATGCGGAATATTGGTGGACAATGGGGGATTTGAACCCCCGACCTCACGGATGCGAACCGTGCGCTCTTCCAACTGAGCTAATTGCCCATTTTTCTCTACTACCTTTTTAATGAAATCAGCTATTTCAATTTTAGGGTTTAAGTAGGAACCTTTAGGAACTTAAACTTTTTTTTATAGCTCCCATATATTTCACTTAATTTAACGTTCAACCGATGATACTTAATGATTACTAAGCCCTCCTCATCCATAGAAGAGCCACAAGATACTTCACCTCCCTCTAATCGTAAATATACTCCTACTCTCACCCTAAAAAAGTGGCATTTTTCTAAAGAATTGGATGTACTGGAAGAATGGAAACTGAATGGATCTTATTCTGCGTATAAATTCGATCCTAACTCGAAAAAACCGTTCTTTTCCATTGATACCCCCCCTCCTTACCCCTCAGGTAAATGGCATGTTGGGGCAGTTGCCCATTATGCCATGATAGATATGATTGCACGAACTCAACGACTACGTGGATTTAATGTGTATTTCCCGTGGGGATTGGATCGGAATGGAATCAACATTGAACTCGTTGTGGAGAAAAAAGAAAAAAAATCGCTTTATGAGTTCGATCGAGAGGAGTTTATAACGAAATGCAAAAATGAAATAAATATACTTTCCAATGATTTGGATTCCATTGCGAAACGGATGGGGCTTTCAGCTGATTTTGACCAACCGTATAAAACGGATAGCGACGACTATCGTGCCGTGACTCAACGAACTTTCATTGAGTTATACAATAAGGGGCTTGTGTATGAGGATCTTCGACCTAATACTTTCTGTCCTGGCTGTAAAACTACTATAGCAGATGCGGAGATCTATTACAAAGAAGGAGAAATTACTTTGAATTATATCAAATTCCTTATAGACGGACATGAGGAATTAAACACCCCCGGTGATTATATTACAATCGCTACTACTCGACCTGAGCTAATCTGTGCATGCCAAACCGTTTTAATCCATCCAGAGGATGAACGGTATCGACAATTTCATGGACAGCGAGCTATTCTCCCCCTATTCAACCGTTCCGTCCCTATTCAAACTCATAATTCTGCGAAAATGGAATTTGGTTCAGGTGCCGTAATGATCTGTTCCTTTGGAGATTTCACGGATGTGCAATTGTTTCGAGAGCTCAATTTGGAACCAATTAAAGCATTAGATTTGGATGTCAAATTCACAGAAGCCGCGGGCAAATATAAGGGCATGACCGTAACAGAAGCGCGCGAAGTAATTCTACAAGATCTAGAGACTCATGGGTATTTAGAAAAACAAGAGCAAATCCCTCATAAGTATCCTATCTGTGAACGCTCGAAAGACCGGGTAGAAATTCTACTTTTAAAGGAATACTATATCAAACAACTGGATTACTTGGATGATCTTCGAAAATTTGCCCATGAAATGAAATTCCATCCCGAAAAAAACCGTGCGATTTTATTAGACTGGATTAATAGTATTACCATCGATTGGCCAATTTCGCGCCGACGTTATTATCATACGGAAATACCCGTGTGGAAATGTCAGCAGTGTGGAAAAATCCGCCTTCCCTCACCTGGAAAATATTATCAACCATGGAAACAAGCTCCTCCTTTTGCCCGCGAATCCTGCACCACTTGCGGAAGCTCTTCTGGATACACGGGAGAAACTAAAACTTTTGATACTTGGATGGATAGCTCCAATAGTAGCATTTATATACTTGAATATGGCAAAAACGCACCCTTCTTTAAAACGCATTACCCATGTTCCATACGACCCCAAGGACGAGATATAGTTCGTACTTGGCTATATTATACGATCCTAAAGAATAAACTCCTGTTTGATCATAAACCCTTTCAGCACGTGTGGATCTCTGGATTGGGTATGGATCAATTTGGACGGAAAATGTCTAAAAGTCTGGGAAATGTGATTAATCCAGACGATATCATTAAAAATTATGGAGTAGATGCCTTTCGATATTCTGCAGCTGCGATCTCTCATGTGGGAGAGGATTTCCGTATCGATGAAGAAAAAATCAGCAATAGCCATAAAACTCTTACAAAATTCTTTAACATCGCAAAATTTACATCCACGTTTCCAGATAAATCTCGTTCGATTAAATCCGTCCTATTGCGTTCCGTGGACAAATGGATTTTATCCGAATTGAATGAATGCATTCGTATTGCCATGAAAGGATATGCAGATTTCGATTTCATCGTCCCATTACAAGCGGTGAGAAACTTTTTCGTTAATCTCTTTGCAGATCACTATATCGAAATGACTAAAGGAAGGGCATATAATGGAGATAAAGCTGTTTGGGCAACTCTGCATGCTTGCTTAAAAACGGTCCTAAAAATGTTGCATCCTATTATTCCCTTCTTCACATACAAAGTTTATTCAGAAATTTATAACCAAAATATCCAATTCACACGGTTTAGCGCTCCTATCCTAAAACACATCGTTACTTCCTATCTCCAGTATACTAAAGAATTAACCGATTTCAATGCAATAATTTGGAAATATAAAACTGACAATAACATTTCCAAGAAGGAAGAAATCAAGATGGATCTTCCCGAGTACCTATTTCCCTTCAAAGAGGAACTGATTGAAATGCATCATCTAAAATGGGGACCCATTCCGTCGGAAAGGTAAACTCTATGAACGAAATTGAGAAATATTATATTGCAATCGGATCTAAAAACCCCGCTAAAATTAAAGCAGTACATTTAGCTTTCCAAACCTTATTTCCTTCTGTAGAATATTCTGTTCTCCCCCAAAAAGTCGATTCAGGAGTAGGAGATCAACCATTTGGATTAGAATCGACAATTCAAGGTGCTATTAATCGCGCAAAAAATGCCTATACGGCTGCATTTAGTTCTTTATCTCCAATCAAATCCCAACTCGGCATAGGGATAGAAGCTGGAATGATTCCCATCCCTCAAGCCAATACGGGATTTCTCGATTTCCAATTTTGTGCAGTGTATTATTGTAATGGAACCATAGGTTTGGGGGCGGGACCTGCATTTGAATACCCTACTGAGATTGTTCAACGATTAATCGAGGATCCCTCCCACCAAGAAATGGGAACCATTATCGCCCACTTAAGTGGAATTAAAAATATTAAAAAAAAACAAGGTGCAATCGGATATCTATCTCAAAACATCCTTAATCGTGCAGAGATTTTAAAATATAGCGTTATAATGGCTTTACTTCCCCTAAAAAGTCCGGAAATCTATTCAAGATAGTCTTTTTCAAACACAATAATGCTTGCGCGATTTCGGCGAACTGCAAAATCTCTATCGATTTGTGCGGTTAATGCGTGTGGGGGATTTCCATGTATATACGTAACATCTGTGACAGGAAGTGAAGAATTCACTATAGCAGAACGTGGAATTGGCATACTAATAGTAGTATTGCATATCTGACATTCTATTAATACATATTTCGTTGAGTTAGTGTCTTTTCGAAGATCTGTCTTCTTTATCACAATCGCTTTTTTAATAGGTACCTCGGGAATGCCTAAATCTGCATCACTGGGGATTGGGGGATTGTTCATTTCATGTATTCTCTTTACACATCATAAGTAAAATAAAACTCATCTGAAATCCGTGTATTTCGTACGTTTAGATTTCGGTCCACTTCAATAATCAATGCATGAGCCCCCGACTCAAGATCTCCGTGGGCATGAACCACCCAATAAAGATCCGATTCCTCGGGGAATTTTATATCTGGGGGTAATCGAATTTGAAGGCGGGAACCGCATTTCTTGCACATAACGAATATAATTTTATGTTTCATGGGAATCAATTAATGTCAAAAATTAAATATGCGACGCATGTCATTGTAGATTTCTGCAAGACGAGAAATCGTATAGCTATCATTCGCTTGCAAATAATATGCTACATATCCCGCTAATCCTTGGGGATCCTTAATCCATGTGAGAAAATTTTGTATTTCGGCTTTCAGTGCAGGATCTATGGAACGTTGTCCCGGTTGTGCTGCGCCTAAGGATGCACTCTGGGTTACACCTGCTACAGAAACTCCGGTAGAATGTGAAGCTCCCGATAACATCGCAGCAGCTCTGGCTATTGAAGGGTATGCTGTATGGTTCCATGCTTCTGCATCTGGACTAATATAAGCAATCAGATACATTACTCCTCCTGGAGCTGCTGCTCCGACGAGATGACCTTGTCTTTTAAAGTTCGTGGCAATTAAACGCTCTGGTTCCATTTGGATGATTGAATATTTCACATCTTGTAACATAACAAATTGTGCATTTCCAGTTCGCCAACTGCTTAATACACGAGATATGTCCTTTGACACATCCCAATTATTGGTCGAGTGCATAACCTTTCCAGAGCTGTCAACAATTACCGCAGCTACTGCATCGGGATAATCCCTCACCAATGTGTTTATTACTGAAGCATAATCAACCATTTGATATGTTCAACCCTATCTTAGTCTTAAAGTATTCTATGCAAAATAACCTTAATTCTTTGTTTTGAGTATTATTTTTTTTTTATTCGCTTTCGGATAGAAACCGATCCAAATCCGAGATTATCTGATACTTTCGTTTTAACGCGAAATTCTTCGAAATTTTCTTCGAAAGAGGATTCATCAAAATCAATAAGATCCAAAACCGTATCAAAGTAGTATCTGTGATCGGGATCGGTTTTTCTCATTTGTGTGATATGGGAATTAAACCTCGTGTCGTTCTTAAATATCTTATTACAGCACGGACATCGAAATATGGAATCTTTCCCAATCTCTTGCCATTCTTGCTCGGGAACAACTTTTGCAACTGCCCATGGACGTCTCCGTTTTCCTGGTTCAATATGTTTTTCACAGAGATGTCGAATGGGTTTACCATAAATTGGTAGGCTGAAAAAGACTTTTGCTCCACACTCACACTCCCAGTATAAAATTGGTTTACCACATTGTTTACATTTTGTCGGGAAGGTACGAATGGCACGATGAGCGTGCCGGAACAGTTTACTCATAAGATTAATGCTCTTTTCTTTATTACATGGGTCGATGGGATCCAATCGACTCGAGGAAGCTTAAACATACATTTAAATATGAAACTAGGCGTCTTTTCTATGGTTCAGTGTTACACTAAATTCGGATGTTATCTATATTTTTTCTTTCAATGATATCATGGGCGAAAACCATCAAAGGATATAAGCGAAAAATGTGGGTTGGGGATAATGAAGGATGAGTACGAGAAGTGCCCCAGTTGCGGTTCAGATAAAAATCTCTACGATATGGCTACTGGGGATTTACTCTGTTCAAATTGCGGAATCGTTCTGTTCCAACATATGATTGATCCTGGGGCAGAATGGCGAGCATTTAATAATGACGAGAAAGAAAAAAAAAGTAGAGTGGGCGCTCCGTTAACCCTTACTATGCATGATAAGGGTTTATCCACAAATATTGATTACCGGGATGTAGATGCCCTTGGAAAAGTTCTCTCCCCCAAGAAACGAGAACAAGCAAAAATGCTTCGGAAATGGCACAGTCACATGCGAGCCAATTCCAGTATAGACCGGAATTTAACACGCGCGTTATATGAATTGGAAAGAATCTGTTCTCAATTAAATCTATCCCGCTCTGTAAAAGATCGGGCTGCATTTATTTACCGAAATGCAATTAGAAACAATTTAATTCGGGGAAGATCCATTGAATCCATGATTGCTGCATGTATTTATACTGCATGTCGATATCGATCTATCCCTCTTCTACGGGAGGATATTATCACGGTTAGTCATGTGAAGCGAAAAGATTTGAATCGATGTTATAGCTTGATATATGATCAACTCCAAAAAGATAACCTTAAGCATAATATAAATCCATCCAAAGGAATCCCTCTCAACTCCCCAAAAAACTTCTTAGCGCGATACAGTGCGGAATTAGGTTTGTCATCACAAACTCAATTATATGCGGGTAGAATTTTGGATTATGCAATGAAACTCCGTATTTTAGGAGGAAAAGACCCTTCGGGTCTTGCAGCAGCAGCATTATACATTGCGGCAATAAAAAATGATGAAAAACGAACGCAGAGAGATATTGCAACCGTTGCAAGCATTACCGAAGTGACTGTAAGAAATAGATACAAAGATTTAGTTGCAGCACTGACCCCGCTAGGCTTTAATATTAATATTTAAATTGCTTTTATCCGTTTGATTATCACAGGACGCTTTTTGTAAAGAATACGATACCCACAGAAGGGGCATTTTGTTCCTGGGAGTGTAGCAAGTTTTTTCTCATCGATTTCCTTTCTGCATTCTTTACGTGCACATACATAATTCGTCAATTTCGTTATCCTCTGGTGATACAAGCTACCCAAACAAAAAAGTTTTATGTTTTATTTTTCTGTTAAGAGAAGGATTTCCGAGAAATTTTTTGTATTAGTAGTAATATCAGTAATTAATTGGAGGAAGTCTACTTGTTCCTGCTCGGATTCAATAAAGAATGGATAGGGCCATAATCCGAGTATATAGGTTCCAAATTGCACGGATTTTCCAAATAATAGGCCCTTTTCCTTTCCTTCTTTTTTCTTCCTAACCTTTTCAGTAAACAGTACAATGAAAAACGAGGAGAATTGTTCACGTAGATTTGTTTCCACATTCACTAATATATCCACAATATTGGGGATTTTAAATGAGTTTTCTGCCACTTGGGTAGATTTATTTAGCAATGGAAGGAGATTTTTATCCTCAGTAATTGCAATAGGATTCCCTTTGAAAAAAAATGTAAGAAAGAGATTTTTCTCTGATGAGGTAGGATTGGATGTAAAATACGCTTGATAACTAATTACATTCTTCATTTCTTGCAGTTATAATCCCCCACAGTGAATGTTTGCTAAAGAATTTCAATATTTTCTACGGGAAATCCTTCTTTGATCAAAAGCTTTCGGACTTTTTGTCGGTGTTCCCCTTGAATTTCAATTTGGTTTTCCCGTATTGTTCCTCCCGATGCACAGAAGGTCTTTGCTTTCTTTAAAACTTTCTTCAAATCAGGGATCTCACCGTTGAACGTCACAACAGTAACAATTCTTCCCCATTTTCGTTTATCGTTAGAAATAGTAATACGTTGATTTTCTTGACTTAAGCTTTCACAAACACAAAGATCTAATGGTAGGGAGCATTTTGGACAAATTCCAAGTGATGAATCTTTCGGAACGATTTTTCAACTCACAATTTTGGCATTTAATTTTTTCTATTTTATATACACTAATTAGTTTCTATTATAACTTTAAAATCTTACCCTATAGATGTTATTCGGGATCGCTATAAACAATAGGATCTTTCAAAATTTTTTTGGCAGCTAATCCAACTTGCTCTTGATTCTTTCTTAATGTATAGACCCGGATGATATTAAAATATCCTTGGATGAGGGGGAAGAAAAGCGAATAATCAACCAGAGATACGGGTGTTTTATTCCCTTTACCGTCCACTGAAATTACAGGAATTTCATTAGGTTTTAGACTAGAAGTATGCTGATACGGTACACTAGGCATGAAGGGGAGATCGATATAGACATCATCTACAGATATTTTAGCCTTTTCAGCAATTGCCTGTCGAATCTCATCGGATTTATTCACAAAGGACGCCTGAGGATTATTTTTTAAGATGAAGGAGGGTTTTTCATAGCAGGATTTTAATAGATCTCGTCTATTTATTCGTTGAATTATGGATTTTGATTTCTCATTGTGTAGCAAATGGTAATACAAAGAGAGATCATCCCATTTTAGATATTCTTCGGGAGAATTGTATTCTACAAGGTTTACATCCTCCCCAAGTTTCCGGATTGCTTCCCCAATCATAATTTGAACAGATCGACTGGTTTTGTGAAAATAGATCGTACGAAAGGCATTTAATCGCGTGAGTAGGAAAGATTCGATATCGCTGATTCCTTTAATGTTATAGGCTAAATTACTCTCATCCGTGACATCAGAAAGAATTACTAACCGCTCAGAATGATTTGCAAATCTGGTTCCGCAATGGTAGGAATCCCTTACTAAGTAATCGCGGGAATCACAATCCAAAGGACCGGTAATGATTTGATCTAAAAAAAAATATTCCTCCCGATTCAAATTTCCTAAGGCAAGATCTGCAATTACCCGTTTATTTAATCCTAAATTGCTAATAATATCTCCAATGACAGAATTTAGGAGAAGATATCGAGTGAAATCTTCATGAGCTTGACCTGATTGGGCTAATAATACTTCTTCAAAATTATGGGAAAACGCCCCATGACCAATATCATGACACAATCCCGCCAGTAAAGTTGAATCGTATAATTCTTGATCGATTTCGATGCCTTTTGTATTCACCAAAAAGTCCAGTTGTTTTCTTACTTCATACATAACTCCCATAGAGTGCTCAAAGCGAGTATGATTTGCTCCTGGATATACATAAGGAGCTCCAGACAACTGCTTAATTCGACGCAATCTTTGAATTTCCTCAGAATCAATTACTTCTCGGAATTTTCGTGGTACTGAAATAAAGCCACTCACGGGGTCATTAATATGAAAAAATTGCATAGTATCCTACCTAACATCATGTCCTATTAAATTTTCATTTCCAGAAAGACTAAATTCTTCTAGGACTTCATATTTCCTATGCCCCGGACATCAAAAGCTCCTTATTTGGGACGATTAAAGCTGTTTTGGTGTAAAACTGACAATCTTCCTTTATTGGATCAGGCAGTGTGTCCCAAGTGCAAAAATCCCACAATAAAAATGCAGTTAACTCCTCCTGGGGATATACGCCCAGCATTCGACAAGGATCTTTCCCGAATACGATCCACCATTGATATCACTTATGGAGAGGGATTGGGGCAATTATTATTCCCAAATAATACAATTTATTTAATTAATCGCAGTTCGGGAATCGATTTATCAGAAGAAATTTATGCAAATGGATTCTTATACGGACGATTTATATACAACATTCTAAGAGAACGATTCGAATTTCACCCGCATCAGATAGGAGCCAAATTATTAGTACAATATGCCTTTCAGCATTCAATCCCCCTTAAGCGATGCATTACTATGTACGCGGGCAGTGTTCCATTCATCAAAGAGGGAAAAAGCATCTTGGCTCCCGGAATAAAAACCTTCGATTTCTCTATTGAGAAAGGAGATTTCTGTATTGTTCGGGATGAAAATGAGTATCTTACTATGGGAATAGCCAATGTTGATGGACATGAAATTACTGAAATGGTGGAAAAAGGATACGGAAAAGTAGCAAAAAACCTTCGAAATCAGAGGTCTTCTGTTCCCTTTGAAGAGATCCAAAGTTGTCTTAAACCTCAAACTTGGGAAAATGTGTTTGAAGCCAATAAGATCCATATGAACTCTATTGTACGTGAAGCGCAAAGTTTTATTGAATCAACAATCCAAGACCACGCATATGTAACTACCCGAGCCGTTGCCTATTCGGGAGGAAAAGATTCCTTATGCACTTTATTATTAGTGTTTGATACGATAGGATCGTCTTTTGAGATTTTTTTTGCCGATACAGGGATTGAATTACCCGAAACTATTCAAAACACCCGGGAGGTCGCTAAAGTTCTTGGGATGGAACATAAAGTCCATATAAAATGTGCTTATGATAAATTGTGGGATCTAGCGAATCATCTCGGTCCACCGGGAAGGGATTATAGATTTTGCTGTCACGGGCTAAAAGCTCAGCGTATCAATGAGATCATCGAATCTGTAGCACCAGGCCAGAAAGTTCTCTCTTTTCTTGGGCAACGGCGGTATGAATCATTCTCACGTGCAGCAGAAAAGCGAGTGTACGTGAATTCGTTCATTCCCCAACAAATTGCTGCCACACCAATCAAAAATTGGAATGCATTAGAAGTCTGGTTGTATATTTTATATTATCCACATATGATTAACGGAAAACCTACTCCCATCCCTGTAAACAAATTGTATTATCAAGAGTTTGAACGGATTGGATGCTATCTATGTCCCGCTTCTGATCTGGCTTCATTACATATTCTTCGGGACATTCATCCTGAAATGATGAAAAAATGGGATGGATGGCTTCAAAACTATGCCCAACAATGTAGATATCCACAAGAATGGTTAAAATTCGGTTTATGGAGATTTAGAAAGCTGGATCCACAATGGAAGAAATATTTCGAAAAACAAGGGATTGAGTATAGTTCCTTCGGATTTGATCCTTTCCCCATGATTCGTATAGATAAAACCGGTGATTTCACTCCCCTATCAGGAGAAATTCTCCTTCCTTTTGCTATCACTGCAGTTGAACCCCTGTTGACGGTTCTTCCGGGTTCCAAATATGTCCAACATGATTCACTCAGTATACGCAATTCACAATTTGAATTCCGGTTATACCACACCGGAAAATTCTCTCTTTTATCCAATCAAAAGCCGAAACGGATAGAAAAATTCCTGCAACAGATTGTTGGACTCATCTTAAAATCTCAAAACTGCGCAAATTGTGGGGTGTGTGAGGACATATGTCCCCAGCACATTATCCATATTGAAAAACGTGACACAACCTATGTTCCTATCATTCGCTCCTCCTCTGATATCCCCTGCATTCACTGTAGCAAATGCTTAAGCCACTGCCCCCTTTACCAAAAAATTAGGCGTTCCTAGTCCCATCAAAAAGATTTTTTAGTTCATTCATGTAATTTATTCATTATTGCGACAGTCAACTACGTAGGTGTGTGAAATTTCTCAACAACGAAAATTAATTCGATGGGGAAGCAGTGAAACCCTTATTTTAAGTTTACCTCGAAGATGGGTAAAACAAAACAATCTTACTGCAGATCAAGTGGTAAACTTACAAATCAATCAAGATGGAACTCTCACCCTTATCCCCCGAGAACTACGCTCGGAAATGGAAGAACTTAAAACTGAAATTAAGATTAAAGATATAGATGATATAGAAAACATCCGGTTAAGACTTTTAACGAAATTTCTTGATGGATGGGACGTCATCCGTATTCAATCCACTGAAGACTTTCATTCTGACTTTCGGCATCAACTGGAAGAGATTATCGACCCCATGATGGGATTGGAAATAATGGGAATGAATCCTACAGAAATCCTCATTAAAAATGTAATGTCGGTTGAAAGTTCTAATCTCTTTAATCTTGTAAGAATGATCAGCGAACAAGTCGTTGAGCTACACGAAATAGTTCTACGTCGATTGGATCCAACCGGTTCTCAACGGAATGACGATGGGTCAATACAATGGAAAAACATCCAAAAATATTATTTCCGAATTGTACGGGAACATCGAAAGACGCTACTATATCCCATATCCCTCATTAAAATGAATCTCACTTTGCAAGATGTGGTTGACTTTTTTTCCTATATAACAAGTGTATATAAAATCGGGGAAGCTGCTCAATATATCTTAACTACTTTCGAAAAGTATGGATTACCTCCAGATTCTTTTGAAATTACTCCTTTCATTAAAAAGGTAGATCTCCAAGTAAAAGACTCCGTTAACTCCTTTCTTTTTAAAAACACTCAAAAAGCAATCACAACAATAAAAGCTAGTACCGTATTAAAACCTCGGAAACGAGAAATAGAAAATCAGGTGGATTCCTCTGGAACAGACTGTATACCGAAATTATTGACTTTTCAAATTCTTCTGGATCTGAGTTCGAAGATTTTAGACTTTTGTGAAGAGATTTGTTTGGCAGCTCTTCGTAGATCGATCTAATCCTCACACTGTCGAATTCTTTGTGTTCCATGGAATAGGTTCATAATACGAATCTTTACCCTTATTCCTCTTTCCTCATGGCATTCAACCGAGTAAAATGCGTACTTAGCAACACACATTAAGCATAGTGTTCATTATTCATTGGTAATTTCCACGACACTCTTGGATGGATAACATAGTCTAATATTTGTACAGATTGCATGATTTTGGAAAAACGAAGGTACTTAACTTGGCTGATACATACATATTCAAAGTTGTAGTAGCTGGCGCCGGTGGTGTCGGTAAAACCGCACTTGTACAACGATATTGTACGGGAACTTTTGCAGAGGATCATAAAATGACGATCGGAGCCGCATTTTCGATGAAACAAGTGCTACTTGACACGGGAGAGAACGTAAAAATGCAATTATGGGACTTTGCAGGCGAGGAACGCTTTCGTTTCGTGTTAGGAGACTATTGTAAAGGTTCGTCAGGAGCGATTGTGTGTTATGATATTACGGATTACTCTACTTTCCAGCAAATTGCCGAATGGTTACGGATTATTCGAACTTCTGCTGGCATGATTCCTATCGTTCTAGTGGGTACGAAATTTGATTTGCCTGGACACGAAGTGGATTTGCCTACAGCGGATAAATATGCGGATGATGCAAAATTAATCATGAATGTGTGGTGCAGTTCAAAATTAGATGTAAATATTGAACCTATCTTCAGTGCCATCGCGAAATGGTTAATCTACTTTGTGAAGAATCCCCAATTTCATCCCAGTGTTTCGTAAGGAGTACCACGTTCCAATTTTTTAATTTTATACGTTAATTCTGCATTAACGGGAGTATCAATCCCAAGTTTCATGCCATACTTGACAATTTGACCGTTGATAAAATCAATTTCCGTTTTTCGTCCTTTATCTAAGTCCTGCAACATGGAATTTCTATTGGACCGCGTATTGGCACACACCGAATACGTGAATTCGACATATTTTGCAAGATTTTTCTCCACTTTAATGTGCAATGCTTTAGCAATTTCCCATGCTTCGGTAATCGCCTCTTTCATCAGGCTCTTATGTGCTTCGGATTCGATTAATTCGCCATTAGGAATATTGTTGATGGATGCAATCGCATTAATCCCAATATTTACAAAAATCTTTTCCCACAGGATTACATCAATACGCGGTTCCGATTGGCCTGATAATATGGGAGTCTTAAAGCAATCAACTAAAGAATTCAGTTGAATTTGATCCATAGGACGGTTATTCGACATCGGATATCCGATTTTGGTATAGCCTCTTCCTGTATGATATACTACTCCAGGAGATTCGAGAAATGCACCATTCGTGGTTAAAATTCTGTATACTCGAACCAATGGTAGCATTTTGAATACAATCTCTTCATTTCCAATTCCATTTTGCGCTAAACCCATCACTCCCTGTTGCATAATTATTTCTGAGTTTTGTTGTATAAGTTCTTCCAAATCATATACTTTGGACGTTATAATTATCCAATCCTTGGGAGAGATACGAAAACCCTCGTTTTTTGGCAATTCCTTCCAAACCCTAAATTTTCCATCTGGTCGGATAATTTTTTTTTTACCCTTTAAATCAACATACACTAATCCATTGCGATGAATTGCATCGTAATGCATTCCACGGCATAAACCTACAATATTGTGCCCGTGTAAATGCAAAATAGCCCCAAAAAGGCTTCCCATTGCTCCCATTCCTAAGATATAGATGGTCATGGTATCACTTGCTTGTAGTTACGTGGAAGATAGGTCATATAACCATGGATCCATTAAAACCATTTTTAGATCCCCCACTATTCACAATTATAAAGTTCAGAATACTATGAACTCTATGGTGGATCAAATTTCATCGGAAGTCGTGTTCCTAGGAACGAGCGGATATCATTACCCGGATGATTGGAAGGGAATTGTGTATCCAAAAAATCTGAAAGACTCAGAAATGTTGGAGTATTACACAAAATTCTTTTATACTACTGAAATTAATTCGACATTCTACACAATTCCCAACATCAGATCCACGGAAGCTTGGTCTCGTAGACCACTGATATACAGTGCTAAAATTCCAAAAATGGTCACGCATGAAGCTAAGCTAGATATGTCTAAAGCAATTGATCCTTTTCTCCAATTCATGCGACAAATGTACCCACTATATGAATCCGAAAAAATTTTGTCATTGCTGCTACAGCTTCCTCCTTCTTTTGGGAAGGAAATCGAAAAGGATCGGGATCGATTGGAACTCTTTGCCCAATACTGGCATGCATATGTTCAAGAGCAATTTATATCAAAGAATCTCAAAGTACCTTATATGGTAGTGGAATTTCGACATAAGAATTGCATGAATAAAGAATATTTTGATCTGTTGCATGAGTATCAGTTAGTGTATTGTGCCGTTGTAGAACCTGTACTACCCCCTCGTCTTGATATTACTAATGAGGAATTATTTTATATTCGATTCCATGGGTACGGTCAGAGACCGTGGTTTAATTACGAGTTTACAGAGAAGGAATTAAATGAATGGGCGGAAAAACTAACCCCTATTGTGCAATCCGCGCAATCCAGTGCAAATCAACCGAAAAAACGCAAGGTTGCTATTTATTTCAACAACCACTTTTCAGGGTACGCAGTCAAAAACGCTCTATTTTTAGCACAACGAATGAATCTCCCCCATAAGAATGGATTGAATTCACTGCAAAAACCCCTATATGCGCTAAATGATCCTTCTGCGGTTTCTGAGGATGGATTTAAAGGGAAAAAGCAGAAAAGTCTGGATGATTTTTTCTGACGATAAATTTTTTCTAAATTATCTAGGTGGGAGTTTTTTTATTTAGTATGAGTATTATTGTGTTATGGGAGAACAATCTCCGATTTCTGATTGGAAACTGTCTTTTGGAACTATTGATCAGATTCGCTCTTTTGAAAAAGAGGGACAGTCCTACCTACACAAGTTTAGCGAATTGTTTTATTGGTGCCACAAACTATCCCATGTGGTGAAAAAAGGACATAATACGGACGTTCTGGTTAAGAATTTAGCGAAAATAAACAGAGATTGTCGAAATATCATGCATTTCTATTTATTTAGTGCGGTTTTTTTCATGGATATAGATGCACACATTACGTTGGAGCATCTCAACCGAATCCGCGATGTTATTACGGAAATGACTGAAACGGATCAAGCGATTGGAAATGGATTGACCCAAATCTTCTTAGCATTCACATTCAAAGTGCTAGGGCAAGACTCAAGTAGAAATCGTGCTGTTCAATCCGCTGTGGAAATTTTTCCACCTTCATCTCGATTCGCTGGACTAACCCAAAAGCAACTGCAACAAGAAACATCTTTGACTGAATGGATTACAATGGGGATGAAGTATTATAACATCCCTGAAAAGAACTTATTTCCCCTGATACAAGAAAAAGCCGAAAAAATTGATGAAAAAGATTTCCAAGATGATTTTAGATCGGATTTGAACGATATTAGTGTTGAAGATTACGAGAAAAAATTTTTGGAACATTATACTAAACAAAAGAAGATGAAACTTCACGTGCGTCGATGTTCCAAATGCACCTATTTTATGACTTCAGAGGATATCACCGAGAAGAGATGCCCCCGTTGTAATGCTCCTATGAATTTTGCGCTGTATTGTTCTACTTGTGGAATATGGTATACTGTAAAAACTCACAGGAAATATGTATGTCCGACATGTGGGATTTTCTTGGAAAAAAAAGAGCGTATTGAATGAGAAAAATCGGATTTACCCAACAACTTTATCCCATTTCTTTAATTTGAGAACTTTAGCAAGCGTACTACCTCGACGGATCTCTTCCCTTATTCGGTCTTCTTTTTCTTTGACATCTATAGCTCGATTTGCCATTTCCATAGCTATTTTCCTGGGAACTACAACAATTCCGCTTTCATCCCCAATGATCCAGTCTCCTGGTTCTATGTGTTGCCCTGCACATTCAATTGCAACATTTATTTCGCCTAAACCCCGATTTTCGCCGGCAGTTGGAGTGAAATATCGAGCAAACACAGGGAACTCCAATTTTCGAATATCATCAATATCCCTAGCAGCACCATCAATAATAACGCCGGCAACCCCTTGAGAAATGCATGAATTGGTTGCTAGCTCTCCCCAACAAGCAATTTCCGATTGACAAGAATCAATTACAATGACATCACCGGGATCTGCATGATCGATTGCTTCTACAGGTTTAGACCAATCTCCAGAGTAAGTTCGGACTGTAACCGCCTTTCCGGCGAATTTCAAAGGTTTATTAACTGTTCCGCCCCATACTGGTTTCAAACCTCTGAGCTCACCTTTTTTATGCATCGCATCCGAAATATTAGCTGTTGAAACTTTCATGAAGGCTTCATGTAGATGTGCTTCATCATATTTCACAAAATCATGGGAAATAATCGGTTTTCCCGTCTTTAGTGCTTTGATAATAGTGCGCGCAGTCTTCTCAGGACTTGGAGATTTATATAATGCACCTCCTACAATGATAAGTTGTGCCCCTGCTTCGTATGCCTTGACGGCTGTTTCGGAATTTAACCCTCCTGCTGCTGCTATTATCACATTCGGGCTACACGCTTCCGCAATTTTTGCTACAACATCGATTGGATTGATTCCAAGCACTTGCTGATCTAAACCAACATGTGAACAGATAATATCTATACCTAAGTTTTCCAGAGCAACTGCTCGATTGATTGGATCTTTCACATCAATTAAATCCGCACCCACTTTTACTCCGTATTTTTTCCCTGCCAGAACTGCTTCACGAATACTGGAATCATCGGAAACTCCTAACATTAATACGACATTCGCACCAGCACGCGCTGCCATCTCTATCTCGACACTTCCAGCATCCACTGTTTTCATGTCTGCAACAATTGTGAGATTTGGGAACGTTTTCCGTAATTCTCTAACTGCATTCATTCCCTCTGACTTAATAAGCGGAGTGCCTGCTTCTATCCATGTAACACCTCCCGCTACAGCTTCTTTTGCAATATCTATCGCTGTATCCAAGTTCATTAGATCCAACGCAATTTGTACTGGGGGAACATCCTTAATTGAACTTTTAGTTGTAGTAGATATAGTCTGTGATTGAACCATAAGTGCACTTCAAATTGGGTAGTACCAAAAGAAGATTTTGGTCGGATTTAACGATTATGTAAAAAAAGTATATTCTAGTACTTACATTATATACTTGTAACCTTATTAATAGTTTTCTGGATCAAACGGGATTCATATGGGAAAAAAAGCCCACGTTTCTATATAAATGTATATATAATATATACTTTTTCTCCACCATCAAAACCCAAAAAACCGTGTCCAAATTTTAATTAAGACACACACGCAATCTAAGCATATGGGTAAAGTTAAACAAACAAGAAAAAAAGAACAAGAAATGTTCACCTATGAAGACACCCCTGACCCGAATAAGGTTAATCGCCGAAAAATAATTTCGCTTATCCTGGGAGGGATTACTATTATTTCTCTAATTGTATTAGGAACCGTGTTTTCCGCAAATCGCGATATATTTTCTCGCATCTTTTTCTTTTATTGCACCTATCTTTGGATTCTACCACTTTTATTCATCTCGTTACGCGGCTACCAGTTTTCAAAACACAGCAAGAGAGAAACAAAAATCGGAAGAATTTACATGGTATTCGGATTCTATTTCCTCTTCCTCTGGGCTACATCCTTAACCGGGTTATTGGTATGTCTGAGTGGATTGAATATAGCATGGTTAACAGGAGTTCTTTTTTGGGGCAGCCTATGCTTTTTTATCCCTTATTTATTGTTTGTACTAATATTTAAATTGTAGAACTTGGTACCCCAATTACTTTCCTTTATTCAATTTTTCATAGATTTTCTTATTCCGAGCATATAACTCCTTGTACTGGGCAAAAAGACTTTCATACAAAGATCTTTTCGAGGAATCGGGAATAAATGATTGTTTTACTTCTACCAGCTGATTCACTTGGCTAAAATCAGTAAAAATTCCCAACCCAACAAATGCTATCGTAGAAGCTCCTATCGCACTAGCCATTTGGGGATTTTTCATTTGAAGAACTTTCTTTTGCCACACATCCGCGAAAATCTGACACCATTGACTGCTGTTAGATGCACCACCAATAACCCGAATTTCGTTTTCTTTCCTTCGGGATAGTTTTTCAACGATATCCAAGCCCCACTTAAGATTAAATGCGACTCCCTCGAATACTGACCTAAACAATTCCGCTCGTCCATGATCCATTCCAAAGTTGAAGAGTTGTCCTCTCAGATAGGGATTATTAATGGGGGATCGCTCACCAAACAACCAAGGTGTAAATAAAATATTCTTAGCACCAGCAGGAGTTTTACCAACCATGACGTCTATTTGCTGATATAAATCCTTAGAACTATATTTATCAAGAATCTCTTTTGGATACATCACATTCTTAACCCATTCCAATCCACCGCCTAAAGTTTCTTGCTTAGATAAAATGAGGTATATGTCTGGCATTCCAGAAGCGATCGCACCTACATAATGCCCCAAATCCTTTCTTTTCTTAGGAAAATGACATGCTATCCACCCTGCAGTGCCTATATTTGCATGTAACTTTCCTTTATCTATTGCTCCGGAACCAATTGCCGAAGTGAGTAAATCTCCGGCGCCATTAATAACCGGTAATCCTTCAGGCAACCCGGTTTTCTGTGCAAACTCCGCAGTTATGGTCCCCAAATTTGCAGTGGATAATTCGATATCGCATAATTTAGACCTGTCAATATCAAACATCCCGCAGATCTCTTCTGACCATTTGTAGGGTTTTTTACGGGAATCCATCATCCAGTTGATAAAGGCAAAGTCCAATGATGTAATATATTTTCCCGTACTGAGAAAAACAGCATAATCTTTTGTATCCACGAATTTATTAGTATTTGCATAAATCTCAGGCTTATATTTCTTTAGCCAGAGAATTTTCGAAATGTTATCTTTTCCCGAGAATCCCGGAGCTCCTCCGGTAATGCTAAGAAATTTCAAAAGAATGCGAACTTGATAACCTTCCAGCTTAATCAAGCCTTTGGAGAAAAGAGATTTGACTAATTCTGCGGAACGTGCATCTAACCACGTTAGCATTTTGCAAAGAGGTTTTCCTTGCTTATCGAGGGGTAGTAATCCCATCATTTGACTAGTGAAAGTAATCCCGCGTATTGAATTCAGTCGATCTCGGTTATTGACAACTAATTCTTTTATGGAACTAACTAGGGCTTCTGAAATAAGGGTAGGGTCCTGTTCTGACCACCCTGGTTGGGGATATTCTATGGGATATGTTCGACGCACATCATTTATTAAACCTGAAGTCGAAATTAGTGCGGTTTTCATTTCCGAGGTTCCAATATCAACAACCAAAATACAATCCGGTGACATGATCCTCTCATTCGAGAGGAAAAAATAAAAAGGTTATGTTGGGGTAAAAAAAATCGTATAGATATGCACAAAACGAGTTATTTGAGAACTTTTTTCATCAGTCGCCTGACATCTATAGCAACAGCTTGTACACCCCCGCCTGATTCGCTTTGATGCCCTATAAACCAAAAACCTTCTACAGGTGTCTCGTGCGGTGCACCTTTCTTACCCATTATGGGTGCAATGCCTCCGAATGCATGATGATCTAAATGAGTTCGTTTCTTCCATTCGTCTGGAGTGATTACAGCTGATACTATAACATGATTTCGTAAATCAGGCAGGTATTTTTCTGCATACTCCAAGAGTTTGTCTTTATAATATTCTTTTTTTTCTTGCCAATTGCCATTTGCTAGAGTGTCCGGAGCGACCGTATAAATAGTCATTGCGGTGTGCCCTTCAGGTGCCAGTTCGGGAGAATGAAGAGTAGGCACATGTACCACAAAGCCATCCTTGCCTTCATGATAATAGCCAGATAATGCTTTGTCAATAGAGGTTTCCAGATCGTACGTTCCATAGCAATATGTGCATACACCATTGAGATAATTTTCAACTTTATAATCCGTATCTAAGCCCAGATGCACCATAAAGATCGAATCCATTAGAGGAACATCATTAATTTTCTCTTTAAACTCCTCATTTAAAATTTCCTCCTCAAACAATTTGAGAAAGATTTCACGAGCACCTCCACTTGCAATCACCAAATCCGCATCATAAGTGGTTCCGTCTTTCGTGGTTAATCCTTTCACCTTCCCATTTTCTACGTTTACTTTCGTTATGAGAGTATTTAGATGAATTTTTCCTCCATGTTCCTTAACTTTTTCTGCTATTGCATCAGTGATTTTACTGCATCCTCCCAGAACGCTGTAGTGATATAACTGTTTAACATTTCTCCCTATCTTTGCTGGCATGCGTTTATCAAATGAAGGTTCCGGATTGAGCGCAAATACTCCCAATCCCATAAACTGGCTGGGTCGGACGAAAAAGTCTGCAAGTATCGAGATAAACACCATTCGGAGTTTTTCATTTTTGAAAAAATATTCCATAAGCTTACTAGCACTCCAATTCTGCTTGGATGCGAAGGAAATCAGATTCAAATATAACCGGAGTTTTAAAAAAAATACTTTCAATCCCTTGGAAAAATCCATACGATGTGCGAAAGTCATGATTTTCATGAATTTCTTATAATATCTCCAATAACTCTCCAATCCTTTTGCATCTTCGGGGGATATTTCCTTTAACTTACCCAATCTCCATTTCAATCCTCCGTACTTCTCGGGTTTTTCGAGTTTAAAATCGGGGAAAAAGTACTCACGGTCATCTTTTCGCACTTTGACTTTATCCGCAACTCCAATTTCTTTTAAAATCATTCCAAGGGGTTCATCCGGACCGAGACCCTCGATCATCAACTGACCTAGGTCCCATGTGTATCCATTTTCATCGTTAAATGGTGCCATTACTCCCCCAACCTGGTACCACTGCTCAAATAGTTCCACATCATAATCTTTCTGAGCAGCATATGCACCCGCAAGTAATCCTGAAATTCCACTGCCTATAATCGCAACTTTCTTTTTTAACTTTCTTGGCACTTTTTTTGCCACCATATTAAATTGTCATTGTTCAGTGTTTTCTATCTCTTTTTATTTGTTTTGTTCTAAGAAGAATTACTTTAGAACCAAAAAACTCAGGTTAGAATAAATCTAAGATTAATTTTGATGATTGAGAACGTCAATAGATTATTATAGCCAATTAAGTGTACACAGATTGTCCA